>Ga0247843_1000190_pt1 | contig 143163 bp, 120 predicted proteins | sample LaCruzMarch2017__FD_192420 | JGI IMG/M metagenome (GOLD analysis project Ga0247843, IMG submission 192420) | Freshwater microbial communities from meromictic Lake La Cruz, Castile-La Mancha, Spain - LaCruzMarch2017_8m | ecosystem: Environmental > Aquatic > Freshwater > Lake | place: Spain...
GCAATCCCGGAACGTTGGCTAGAGAATTCTTGTGAATTATTCTTCCTGACAGGGAAGCCCCTGTTCATCCGCACGACAGGCGCGTCGTTGCTCCCCCGTGAATTCACCTCAGCAAGCTTCGCCAGGAGGTCGGCGGCGACGAGTCGCGCGCAGTCCAGGCGAAGGACGACCATCTGGGACAGGCTCGCCATGGATTCTCCCGCTTGCCTGTGGTTCGTTTTCACGCGAGGAGAAGGGCGCTCGTGGAAACCGATCGGACCTTTTCCCAGATCTTTACCCAGCGTCCGGATTGGCTTGGGTTGTTGTCGCAAACTCCGATGCCGCCCGTGGCGGAGGCGGGGCCGAAGGTGTTTAAGCCGAAAACGGAGTGCGATCTGGTGGTGGTTCCGGAGGCGGCCGCCCAGCCGTGCCAGATCTGGGAGTTTCAGTTTTACTTTGATCACTCCGTCCTGGTCCGCACCGACTTGGCCAGACTGCTGGAATGGCGCCGCATCAATCCCACGCGAGCTTGCCGGCGGCGGGACTACGTTCCTCGGGAAGTGATCGCCGTGGTGGTCTTTTCGGATCGCTCGCTGGAGACCGCCGGTCCCGAAGCGTTTCCGCACATCCGGCGCATCTTCCTCAACGAACGGCTGATGGAGTTGGAACGGGAGTTCCCCGGGTGTCCCTTGGTTGCCTTGCTCAGGCCTATGGTCGAGGACCGGGACACTGAAGTGGAAGCCAAAGCCGCCCAGGATCACGCTGCCTTGCGCACCAGTCCTGACCTCGACGAAGAGGACCAGGCTTGCTTCTCGACGCTCTTCGTGCAACTCTTGATGCAACGCTTCAAGAAGCGCAACTCCCAGGACATTCACGCCATGATCCAAGATCTACCTCCCGTGGAAGAAACCTGCGCCGGTCGGGAACTCATCGACATAGGCGTCAAGAAGGGTATCGAGAAGGGTATCGAGAAGGGCCAGCGTGGAGCGATCCATGTGGTTCTCGAAGCCCGTTTTGGAACTGTTCCTGGCGATTTGAGCGAGGAATTGGAACGCGCCTCGGGCGCGGATCGGCTCTCTTCCTTGCAACGCACTGCGGCGCTCTGTGCGACCCTCGATGAGTTCATGGCGGCGCTGCGCAGCTCCGTTTGAGCACCGAACTGCGCAGGCGATGTGGAACTGGAGAGAATGTTTGGCCCCTGCGGCCCTCACGTTTGGAGTTGAGCGTTGAAAGTTAGAAGTTCACAAACATTCAACGCTTAACGTTCAACTCCCAACGCCAAACTTTGATCCGCCATCCGGCGGCCTTCAGACTTGCGCCCATCCGCCCATCCGCCTCCGCACTCCCGTTGACGAAGCGGACGCCCCGCACCATCTTCCCTCCATGGAGCGCCGCTACCTGGATCCGCGCAACGACGTTGTTTTCAAACGCATCTTTGGCGAGCACCCGCGGATCCTGCGCTCCTTTCTCAATGCCCTGCTTCCGCTGCCGCCGGATGGTCAGATCGTGAGCCTGGAGTACCTGCCTGCGGAGCAAACTCCACAGATCCCGCTCCTCAAAAACAGCATTGTCGATGTCCGTTGCCGCGATCAAGCGGGCCGCCAGTTCATTGTGGAGATGCAGATGAACTGGACCAGCGCCTTCCTCCAACGCGTCCTCTTCAACGCCAGCAAGGCCTATGTGCGTCAACTCGAAAAGGGCGAGCAATACGAACTGCTTCAGCCGGTCATTGGCCTCAGCGTCTTGGACGATATCTTCGACCACGGCGGCCCGGAGTTTTATCACCATTATCAAATGGTCAACGTTCAGCAGCCGGAACGCACCATTGACGGTCTCCAGCTCGTCTTTATCGAGTTGCCAAAGTTCCGCGCTGAGAACGTCGAACCCCGTCTCCGCCGCGCCTGGCTGCGCTTCCTCACCGCCACGGGCGATGCCGATACACCCGAGGAAGTGACGGAACTGCACGACGGCCTGGCACCCGAAGCTCCGGAGATCGGCGACGCCCTGGACCTGGCTCGCGAATCTGGCTTCAGCCTGGGTGAACTCGAAGCCTACGACCGGTATTGGGACGCGGTGCGGGTGGAACGAACCTTGATGTCCGGGAAGTATGCCGAAGGTCTGGAGAAGGGGCTGGAGAAGGGGCTGGAGAAGGGGCTGGAGAAGGGGCTGGAGAAGGGCCAGCGTGGAGCGATCCATGTGGTTCTCGAAGCCCGTTTTGGAACGCTCCCCGGCGATTTCATTGAGGAATTGGAACGCGCATCGGGTTCGAACCGTCTCTCGTCCCTGCAACGCACCGCGGCGCTCTGTGCGTCCCTCGACGAGTTCATGGCTGCGCTACACAGCACCGTTTGAGGAGCGATCCTAAGCAGCTCGCCGTCTACGGGTTCGCCGTCAGCGATTCCCCAAAACGCAAGCCCGCCTTGGACGAAAATGGCAACCCCATCCCCAAGGCCCCCCGGAGCCGCCGCAAACGCGGAACCACCTCAGCCGAGGTTGCCCCCGCCGCTCTGAGCAACTGACAGATCACTTATCCACCGGGACCACCCGGAACAAAAGCGCGCCTCCCGCAGATCCGGGAGTCGCGCTTTTTGCATGTTAACCTCCGGTCTGGGGCTCAGGGCTTGCCCAGGCTCACTCCTCCGCTCTCCGGATCAGAGTCAGAGGGGATATTGCTCAGGAAGAACCCGAACCCGCCTTGGTTGGCCCCCTTCTGCAGGATGATGCCCTTGAACGCAGGCAAAGCCGTCGCCGTGGGAGTCCAATTCGGGCGGATCGTGCCGCTGAAGGCTCCTGTGGCCGCTGTCGCCGTGAGGGTGAAGCTGGTATCGGACGCCGGGATCTTCGTGACGACGCTGCCGTTCACATTGAAATTGGTCTTCGTGATCGGGGCGATGAGTTTGCCATCGCCGAACTGCAGTTTGCCGTTGCCGGTGGTGGAGTTGACAGCGCCTAAGCCTAGGGAGGCTTGGATCGTGGACGATTTGCTGTAAAGGGCACCGAGGGCATCCACTTTGACTCCGTTTGGCCAGCCTTGCGTGTAGATCTGAGTGGCCAGCGCCGCAGCCGTGGTGCCGGTCAGCTGGGTGACTTCAGGGCGAATCCAAACCAGATCGGTCCCCGAGAGATCGCTGTCGGCTTGGTTGGTGTCGAACTTGAGCAAACCGCTGAAACTGCCGCCCCTCGCGGTGGTGGAACCTGGGGTGAGGATTTGGGCGAAGACCGGGCACTCATCACCATCCACCAACGCGGAGGTGGCGAGGAAGGTGGTGTTGTCGGCCAAGGTGCCGCTGACGGTGATCCCGCCCGTGGTGGTGATCGTCACCGTTGCGAACCCATCTCCTTGTGGGTAGGCGGAGGTAGCGAGGCCGGATTGCTCTTTACTCGGGAAGACCATGGTGGCGAAGCCGGTTGCCCCCGAGTTCATCAGGGCCGCAGGCACCGCGTTGCTGGCGCTGTAGATGGCCCGCCGGACCGCTCCGGTGCTGGTGGCGGAAGCTGCGGTCACGGTCGCGGTGATCTCATCATTGCCCGCTCCGGTGTTCAGACTCAGGGTCAAGGTCTTGCCGCCAAAGGTCAGCGAATTCTGCTTGGTCGCGCCAGAGGTAAACACTGCGGAACCATTCCCGTAGAAGGTGGCATTGATCGCCTGAGTGACACCATCGATGAGGATGCTTCCGATGAAGCCGCCAGTGCCGGAGTTCAAGGTGCCGGTGAGGAAGCCGACCGTGGAATTGCTGGTGGCGGTGCCATCCTCCGGACGGATCAAGCCGAAGAAGCCGTTGCCACTTCCAGCCGCGCCCGCAAAGACGGAGGCGCTGGCCACGAATTCTGCGGTCACCGTGAGGTCGCTCGTCGGCATTGCGAATCGGGCGATGTTTCCGGTCGTGCTCGCGCCCGCTGGCAGCCCGATCCAGCGATCGAAGGCATACCCGGTCTTTGCCGTGGCCGTGACGGTGACGGCAGCCCCGTTCTGCACTTGAGACGTGCGGGGATTGGAGTTCGCGGCGGTCGGCACCAAGGCGGTGCCCTGGGCGGCGGGGCTGACTGTCAGCGCAACCGTTCCCACCGAATCAACCGGAAGGCTGGACGGAACCGAGCGATTCAGGCTGAGGATGAAGCGCTGATTGAAGATCAGATTCAGGGTAGTGGAACTGCGATTGCCGCGAAGATCCACCGCCGTGATCACGATGGTGTTCGATCCCAGGGCGGGCGTGATCAGGAGGGAATAGGGAACGGAACCTGTCGCGCTAGGCGTACCCAGCACTGCGTTGACCGGCTCTCCCCCATTGACGGTTACCTCGACCCGGGCCAAGCCACGGGCATCGCCGGCTGCGCCCTTCACGGTGTAAGGCGCGGTGGCGCTTACGGTGGACGGAGTGGAAGTCAGCACCGGAGGCGTCGCACTGGTTTGGGGTTCCAGGGTCAAGCTAACGTCACCGGCCTCGGGATCGGTGTCGCCGGTGGCGTTGCTGAGGAAGAAGCCGTGGCCGCCCTGGTTCGCGCCCTTTTGGATGAGGATGCCCCGGAAGACGGGGTTGGCTGCGGCAAGCGGGGTCCAGTCCGGCCGGAAGGTGCCGGTGAACGCACCAGTCGCCGCCACCGGAACCAAAGTGTAGCTGGTATCGGTGGCTGGGATCTTGGTGACCTTGTTGGCGGCGACGATGAAATTGCGTTTGTTGATGGAGGCGGAGAGCTTGCCGTTCGCCAGGACCAGATTGCCATCCTCATAGGGAAGAGGAGAGCCATCCACGTCCACGCTCGCTCCGTTGAGGTCGAGGCTGGCCTGGACCGTCTTGCTCTTGTCGTAAAGCGCTCCGACTGCATCCACATCAATCCCGGACGGCCAGCCGGTGGTGTAAAGATTGGCCGCCGCGATCGCCGCCGCCGTGGTTCCGGGAGTCAGCGCGCTGACATCGGGTCGGATCCAGGTGAGGCCGGTGCCCGCGACATCGGTATCCGTCTGCGTGGTGTCGAAGACGAGGGTGCCCAGGAAGGATCCCCCCTTGACCGTAGCCGCCTGACCGGGAGTGGCCATTTGGACGAAGATCGGACACTGATTTCCGCTGACCAGCGCCGAAGCCAAGCTGATGGCGGTGCCGTCCGCGAGAACACCCGAGCCGGTGACGGCACCAGCGTTGGTCAAGGTCAACGTGACGTAGCCCTCGCCCTGCGGGTAGGTCGAGGCATCGCGCGCCGGAGATTGTTCCTTGGACGGAAGGGCCACCGTGAAGGTGCCCCGGGTGATGGCTCCACCGGTGGTCAGCGCGGTGTTGAGGAAGGAAGATGAGACCAGATTGATGGCACTGTAAATCGCCCGTCGAGCCACGCCGGTGCTGACCGCAGCGCCATTCGTGAGCGTGGCACTGATGGCGTCATTGCCCTCCCCAGCGTTGTAGCTCAATGACAAGGTCCGCCCGCCGAACGTCAGCGTGCTCTGCTTAGCGGCCCCCACGGTGAACACCCCCGAGCCGTCCCCGAAGAAGGACGCGGTGACGGGTTGGGTGATTCCATCGACCAGCACGCGGCCGGAGAAGGCTCCCGTGGCCGAGAGGGTGCCGCTGAGGTAGCCAACCGTGCCATTTCCGGTGGCCGTCTCCCCGTCGGGCAGAAGGAGGCCTAGGAAAGTGTTCCCGCTCCCGGCGGGGCCGTTGAAGACGTCGGAGGCCTGGAAACCGGCGCTGATCTCAACATCCGCAGAAGGCATGGTGAACGTGGCCACGTTGCCCAGGGAGGTCGCTCCCGTGGGAAGGCCGGTCCATCGCGTGAAGATATACCCGGTCTTGGGGGCGGCCGTGAGTGTGAGTGTCGCTCCCGGGACGACTTTGGACGTGCGCGGGTTGGCATTGGCCGTGATTGGAATCAAGGAAGAAGCGGTCCCGGAGCCTGCGGTCAGGGTGACGTTTCCGGCGGTATCGAGAGCGATCGCGGCAGGTCCGGTGCGGTTCACGGTGAGCTGATGACGCCGAGTGAAGGTGAAACTCCGGGAAACCGAAGTGGCAACACCGGTCAGGTCAAAGGCGGTCACCTCGATGGTGTGGCTCCCATTGCTGGGTTCGATGCTCAGGCTCCAGGGAATCGCGCTGGGGGTAGCCGTCGAGCCCAGGGTGGCATCGACCGCTGCGGCTCCGTCCAGGGCCACCGTCACGCGACTGATGCCGCGGACATCCCCGGCCAGGCCCGTCAGGGTGAACGGGGAAAGATCACTGATCGCGGCATTCGCGGCTGGCGAGGTCACGCTCACGCTGGGTGCCAGGATGGCTACCGTCGCCGTGCTCTTGTCCCCGGCCGTGCCGCCGGTCACCGTGCCGATGGCCACGGTGAAGCGCCGGTTCGGGAAGTTCGCCGAGGTATGGGGAATCAGGGTGACCGTCACCGGCTTGGAGATCTCGCCATCGGCAAAGGAAATCACCGTGCCGTCCAGGTCCGCGTAATCCGTGCCCGCCACTGCGGGGCTAAACGTGGGGCTAACCGTGCCGTCGTCGCTGCGCAAACTGACCGTGGCCGCCGGTCCACCGTCCCGCACCAGAGTAAGCGTCACGGTGCCATCGGACTGGGCGGCATAGTAGGTGCTCGGTGAGAAGACGATGCGGCCCGCGAAGATGTTTCCGGTCAGCCCATCCGGCTGAGTGATGGTGTAATTGTCGACGTCCGCGCCGTCGAGGGTGATCCCTGGGGTCACCGGAATCCCCGTTCCCTTGGCCGCGCTGGCGAAGGTCCCCGCGCCGACGAAGGTGACGTCGTCCGATCCGACCACCCCGCTTAGGGTGCCGGTGATAACGGCATCCGTGGTGCCATCGTAGAGTTTGCTGGCCACCGCCGCCCCCCCCAAGGTCAACCCCTTCGTGGTGATCGTCAGGCTGTTTCCGGAAATGAAGCTGAGGTCATAGTTCGATCCGGCCGAAAGCGTACCGAGGGTGATGGCGTAGGAGCCAATGCTGGTTCCCGCTTCCCGGCCCAAGGCCCCCGTGAACCCATCGCCCGCTTCCAACCCCTCGCTGGTGTAGGTGAAGACCGGATCTGGCTCGCCATAGACCTTGGTCGTGTCCTGCGCGGTGACCGTCAGCGCTTTGGGCGAAATCGTCAGAACCGCACCGTTGAAGGCGATCTCGTAGTTCCCGTTCACGGCGAGCGTGCCCTGTGTGATAGCGCGGGAGCCGACGTTCTCCCCCATCTCACGGGTCAAGCCCCCCGTAATGCTGTCACCTGGCTCCAGCCCGGTGCTGGTATAGGTCAACTCGGGATCGGCCCCGCCGTAAATCTTGGATTTGGCCTCCGCCGTGATGATCAAGCCCTTGGCGGAAATCGTGAAGGCCGCGCTTTGGAAGATGATCCGGTAGTTTTCCCCGGCGGACAGAGTTCCCTGCTCGATGGCGAACGTGCCCGCATTTTCCCCAGGGGCTCGGGTCAAGGTGCCGGTGATGTCGTCTCCCTCCAGTAATCCGCTGCTGGCGTAAGTCAGAGCCGGGTCGATCTGCCCGTAGACCTTTGCCTTCGCGACGGCCGTAATCGTGAGGTCTTTGCGGGTGATCGTCCCCGTCAGCCCCGTGGGTTGGGTCAGAGCATAGTTGGCGGCAGCAGCGCCCCCAATCGTGCTGGTCGAGGTGACCGCGATGCCTGTGCCTGCACCGACCGTGACGAACGTTCCGGTTCCGGTGAAAGTCACTTCGTCGCTCCCGGCGATGCCCGTGAGCGTCCCAGTGATGGCGGCTAAGGTAGTGCCGTCATACTCCTTGGAAACAACCGCCGCGTCCGTCAACGTCAAAGCCCGGGTGGTGATCGTGCCGGTCAGGCCGGTGGGTTGGCTCAACGTGTAATTGCCCGCCGCCGCGCCTCCTAAGGTCGAAGTCGAAGTGACCTCAATGCCTGTGCCCACCTCGGCGGAGGCAAATGTTCCCGTGCCGTTGAAGGTGACGGCATCCCCGGCCACGATGCCGTTCAGAGTTCCAGTGATCGTGGCCGCCGTAGTGCCATCGTAAAGTTTCGAAGTCACCGCAGCGCCAGAAACGGTGAGCGTCAGGGGCGTGATGACGCCGGTCAGACCAGCAGGCTGAACCAAGCTGTAGTTCCCCGCAGCGGCACCCGCGAGCGTCGCGGTCGAAACGACCGGAATATCGGAGCCCACGCCGACGCTGCCGAACGTGCCGGTGCCGACGAAGCTAACGTCCTCGCCCCCGATGATGCCGGACAGCGTGCCGGTGATCGCGGCGGCGGCGCTCCCGTCATAGGTCTTCGTCGTGACCGCCGGATCAGTGACCGTAAGAACGATCGCTTCGATTCTGGCTGCGGCGGAAGCGGTGGGGTTGACGGTGTAGTTGGCCGCATCCGCGCCGTCGATGGAGATCCCGCTGACAGAGATGGTTTTGCCGGTCCCGATATTCTTGTCCGCGAAGTTCGCGGCGGAGTACGCGGCCGTGAACTGGTCGCCAGCGATCCGGTTGTCGGAGAGAGTCACCGTGGCGGAGGTGGCGCCATCGTAGACCTTGTTTACGCCGGTGGCGGAAACCGTCAGCGCGCGGGCGGTGATCGTCCCAGTCAGTCCGATTGGCTGGGTCAGCGTGTAGTTGCCCGCGTGGGCTCCGCCGAGGCTGGAGGTGGAGGTAACGGTCTTGCCACTGCCTGCGTTCCTATTGGAGAACGTGCCCGAGCCGATCAACGAGACGCTGTCCCCGGCCACCACGCCACTCAGGGTGCCCGTGATCGACGCCGTGGTAGTTGCGTCGTAGCTCTTGGAAACGACCACCGCGCCCACCACCGTCAGCGCTTTGGCCGAAATCGTCAGGTTCGCGCCAGTGTAGGAAATGGTGTAGTTGGACCCTGCCGTCACCGTGCCTTGACGAATCGCATAAGAGCCCACGCTGGAACCGGCATCGCGGCTCAAGGAACCACTGGTGGTGTCCGAGCCTACCAAGCCGCTGGTCGAAAAGGTAAGCGACGGGTCGGCGTCCCCATAAGTCTTACTCTTGGCATCTGCCGTGATGGTTAGGGATTTGGCATTCACCGCGAAACTGCGGTCCACGTTCGGCGCGGCGTTGTAGCTGCCGTTGCCGACCTGCGAGGCGCGGACGGAGACCGTCCCTGCTCCGGTGACGGTGAGATTGCTGCCATTGATCGTGGCGGGTCCGGAGAGGACACTGTAGGTCACGCCCAGGCCGGAATTGGCGGTGGCACCAAGGCCGAAGGCGGCGTCGCCATAAGTCTTGGTAGAGGGCGCGTTGAAGGTGATGGCTTGATCGTATTTGGGCAGCGCCGCATTGCCCGTGCTGGAAACTCCGCTGGTTCCCGCTTCATTGGCAGCGGTCACGCGATAGTAGTAAGTCTGGCCGGCGGAGAGGCCGGTGACTGAGCGCGAGGTGGCCGTGCCCAGGTCCAAATTGTTGTACCCAGATACGATATTCGCAAAACCAGAGTCGGTGGCGACAGTCAGGCGGTAGTTCGTCACACGATAATTGCCGTCCGCGTTGCTCCAATTTGCGGTGAAGGACGTGTTGGCCACGCTCGAGGCGCTGCCGATCGCAGGGGCAGGTGGCGCGATCCAGTTCCAGTAGATCTGGAAGTTCATCGTGTGGTCGTCGTTGCCGTAGTTGTTATAGGCATTCCACGTCGCCCGCGTCAGGTTGCGGATGGTGAACGACCAATTGGCGTCGTATCCGCAATCGTCACCGCTGTCGTTCGAGCAGCGGTTGCCACCGTCATCTTCCCAAGCGGCATAGCGCACGCCCACCGTGGTTGCGAGAGTGTTGGTGTTTAGCGGGGTGTAATTGGGATTCATGGAGCAGTTGCCATTGGCGTCACAAGTGTAACAACCTCCGCCCTGCCAACCGCCACCGTCGAGATTGGCCCAGGCGAGGCCGGTGTATTCCTCGGTGCCTGTCTCCCAACAATTACCGCCAGTGCTGCCATATTCGCTGTGCCACATCTGGTTCGTGTAGACCTGGACGTTAACGTACTGCGCGTGGGCCGGAAGCGCGGTCAGCACGAAACCCGCGAGAAGCAGGAGATTCCGAAGAAGTGGATGGAATTTCATGGGTTTGGTTTTGTCGTTCGTAAATTGCTACTGCCGCTTAAAGTCGAGCCGGATCATTTGGGGAGAACCCTCATCTTCGTCAGGCAGATCCACGACCAGCCGGTCTGCGGTGGCCTTGACTCCCTCCAGAGCCCAGGTCTTGTCGCACGCCGGACAGTCTGGACGGATGAGTTTCAGGGGAAGACAATTGCCGGTTACGGACCATCGTCCGGCGTTTCGATGTCGACCGGCCTCCAGCGTGAAGGAGCCATCCGCCTTCAATTCGAGGCGAGTCTGACCTACTGGGAAGTCGCCGCTGACCGCCTCCTTGAGCGCCCGCATGTCGACCGCCACGCTCTCACCTTCCCGCGCATCCATCCAGACATCGATCGCTTGGAGTTCCCAATTTCCTGTTGCGATTCCCGTGGTGAGGCCGATCGATTCCCGTTTGGCCAGGCGCGCCGCCGCCCGGGTTTCGTTGGCGAGGCACGCGGGCCGTTGCACCGTCAAGCGAACCTCGTAGGCATGCTCCGCATCAGCTTCGACGGTCACGAGCAGCGCCACGACCTGCATCTCTCCGCCGCGGGTAGAAGGCGGAACTTGGATCACCAGATGCCCCTTGCCGCCGGGTTCCACGATTTCGGGCTCCACCCGCACGGTGGCACAAGCAGGGCAGGAGCTTTCGGCGCGCTTGATGATCACGGGTTGAGTCCCGGTATTCTCGAACGGGAAGGTGCCTTCGCCACTCTCAGAAATGCTCTGCAAACGGACTTCCGCCGCCTGCTTTTCGAAACGCAACACGCCGGGGACCTTCGGAGAAGTCACGGGCGCGACCGGTGATTGCGCGCCCACGGAGCCGACCAGGGCGGTCAGCAAAACGAAAGTAAGAAAACGGGCGCTGAAGGGTGTCATGGTCTGGGGTGGTGGAGGCTTGGCGAGCCCCTGGACGCGCACCTGGGTGGAATGCGGCCCAAACGGAAAAATGGCGACCACATCACTTTTCAGAGAATCGCCCGGGTGGCAAAGGCGGAAAAGTGACGATACCGCAACCTAGTAAGTGCAACGGACCGGGAAGGAGCAGCGGGCAATCAAACCCTTACAGGCAAATCGGCGGCCTGACGAATCGCAACCAAGCCTGCGTGACCATTTCGACAAGAAGGCGGCGCGACCCGTATGTTTCGAAATCGTTGCACTTCGCAAGTGGCCTTTCCGGATGTGCCCACTCCATGCCGACGTTCGCAACGGCAAGGTCGACGTTCCCGGTGGCAATGTCGACGTTCACATTGGCGTCGCAAACGTTCGCTACCCCCCAAGCCCACCCGGAGCCGCCGCAAACGCGAAACCACCCCAACCGCTCAACCCAGCGGAACCACCGAAACAGGGACTGGCCCTGCCGCCCTGAGCAACTGACGGATCGCTTCCGGTTCGTGGATTCATCCGCCGGAATCACCCGGCACGAAGGCGCGATTCCCAGGATCTGCGAGTCGCGCTTTTTTTGCCGGGAAATCCCAAATGTGACGCAGAGTTTTCTTTTCAACGCTTGGAGGAGCGGAATGGCGTGGCATGGATTTTCGCCTCCCAATTGCATCGAACCATGCCCCTTCCCAAACACCATTTTCTCCGCTTGGTTGTCGCCATTAGCGGATTCGTCTTCGCCGCGAATCTCCAGGCCGCGACCATCACCGTCAATCCCGACACGGGAACCCTCAGTCTTGATGGCGGAGCCTATGTGACGTTCATCACCTTCCGCGGCGTGCGCATCGCGGATGGCGGTTTGGAGGGCAACACTCGGGTTTACCGGATTCACGGAGATTTTGAGCTGCTCAACGGGGATCGTGTGACGGCCACGGATGGAAGCACGCGCGCGGTTCGCTTCGTCACCGGGGATGACGCCTCCATCGCTTCGGGTGCGGTACTCGACTTCAGCGCCGCCGGAGCGCTGCGGCGGGCAGGGGGCGGAACGGGCGGATCCGCCGGAGCGGCGGGCAATCCAGTCACGCTGAGCAACGGCGGTGCCGGGGGCGCGGGCGGAGCGGGGGGAACCAGCGGGGGCGCGGGCGGTGCCGGCGGCAACGGTGGCACCGTAGTCCCATCGGAACTGGCGGATGGCGCGAATGGAACCGCGGGCGGCGGCGGGAGCAACGGGATCTCAGGAGGCGCGGGGACGACCGGCGGCACCGGAAGCAACGGCGGTCAAGGCGGCGCCGGAGGAAACGGGGTCAACGGCACCGGCGGAGCGAGCGCAGTTTCCGGTGGATCGGGAGGGAGCGGGGGTGCCGGTGGCAGCTCGGCAAACGGCGGCACCAGCGGCGGGAGCGGGGGTGCGGGGGGCACGTTCAGCGATTTTAACACCCAAGCGAATGGCGGCGGCGGCGGTCAGGGCGGGATCTCTGGCGGATCCGGGGGCAACGGTGCCAGTGGCTCAACCGGAAACAGCGGGAACGCTGGGGCCGCCGGACAAGCAGGAGCCAACACCGGCGGATCCAGCCGGACCTTGGTGGGTGGCGGCGGCGGATCAGCCGGCGGTGGCGGGGGCGCGGGTGGCCAGGCCGGTGGCGGCCAAGGCGGCGGCGGCGGCCAGGGCGGCGGCAAAGGAGGCGGCGGCGCCGGAGCGGAAGGGAACTATGATTTGGGTTTCTTCTCCCAAACCAATTACCGGGGTGGCAATGGCGGCAACGCTGGCAATGGCGGCACCGGCGGCGCGGGCGGAAACGGCGGGGCCGGTGGAGCGGGCGGCGCGGCGGGCAATGGCGGCAGCGGCGGTGCCGGCGGTGGCGCCTTTGAACTCTACGTGGCGGGAGATCTGGTCCTCGACGGCCAGCTTCAAGCGCAAGGCGGGGGCGGAGCCAACGGCGTTACGGGCGCTTCAGGCTCTTCCGGAACGTCCGGCTCCCCGGGAAGTTTGGGTGCCAATGGCGGCGACGGCGCCCGGGGAGGCGATGGCACCAACGGCGGAGGCAACGGCCGCGGCCTCGGCGGTGCGGGCGGGAGCGGCGGAACTTCCCCTGGCAGCAACGGTGCCTCGGGCGGCGGCGGGACCGACACGACCTCCACTTCCGATGGCCCAACCGGTGGGGGTGGTGGCGGCGGCGGTGGCGGCAAAGGCGGCACGGGCGGCACAGGCGGTGCCGGTGGCAGTGGCGGCACTGGCGGCAACGGCGGGCGTGGTGCCGGTGGCGCCGGGGGCACCCTGGCGATCGTGGCCTCGGGCATTTCCGGCGGCGGGCGGCTGGACACCGCAGGAGGCACGGGCGCGGCGAACGGCGGCAACGGACGCATTCTCTTGGGAAGCGACATCGCGGTGCCCGGCAGCGTCATCCGGGCAGGTGGGACGGTGATTCCGGTAGACGGTCCCCGGGCGGTCAATCCATTCTTGCAGGACGCTTTGGCCGGGACGTCGACTCCGCTCCTGTCCGGATTGGCGGGCGGGGCGGAAGCGTTTGGCCGCGCGGCGGGATTGAACCTGCACCAAACGCCGGACCCGGCCCGTCCCGCAGAGACCTTGGCGGTGATCCACCGATTCGATGCGGGCGCGGCGGGCCTGGCGCTCCCCGCCCTGACCCGGAGTTACACCGGCTTCGACTTGATTGTGCTCTACCCAGTTTCCAGCAGCTTGTCTTCGGTGCGGATTGGCGTGGGCGGAGATTCTGCCACGGACGTCACCGCCATCCTCGACGGCGGTTTTGCCAAGGACGCGGCCTTTGGCGGAAGCGGAGACAGCGTGATTGGAACCCTGGCCTTGGGCGAAGCCTATGTCTTCCTGGTCCCGGAGGCCGCCAGTTCCCTGAGCGTGGACGTGGACGGGGGCGCGGAACGGCACTCCCTGCGCCTGACCAATTTCGCGGATGGGCAGACCGCTTGGTTGTTGCCGGACTTGCAACCGGAAAGCCTCACGCTGGCACCCGCCTCCGTGGAGGAAAACCGGATCGCCGGGACGGAAGTCGGCATACTCAGCGCGGTCGATCCGAACCCAGGTGAGACCTTTGCGTTTGCCCTCGTGGCGGGTCAGGGCGATACCGGCAACGGCTTCTTTGCCATTTCCGGGGACCGTCTTCTCACGGCCTCCGCATTGAACCACGAAGCCACCGCCCGCGCGTCCATCCGGGTCCGGGTCACCGATTCCTCCAACTTGAGCGCGGAGGAAATCCTTACCGTCACCGTGCTCGACCTCGACAGCGAAGATGCGGACGGCGATGGTTTGACCGAAGCGCAAGAAGAGGCTCTGGGGACCAGCGATGAGAACCCCGATTCCGATGGCGACGGCCTGCGGGACGGCGTCGATCCATTGCCCACGGTTCCCGGGAATCCGCCCACCGCGATTGCCCTCTCCCCTTCGCAAGTGGAGGAAAACCTGCCGGTGGGAACGCTGGTGGGTCAATTCACGACCACGGACGCCGACGCGGGCGAGACCTTCACCTATGCTTTGGTGGCCGGGACGGGCGCGGATGACAACGATGCGTTCACCATCTCCGGACCCAGTCTGCGCACCGCGCTGGTCTTTGACCAAGAAGCCAAGCCGTCGCGCTCTCTCCGGGTCCAGACCACCGACAGCAAGGGCAACAAATTTGCCCGAGCGCTCAGCGTGACCATCGTCGACGTGACCTCCGAAGACGCCGATGGCGACGGGCTGACCGAAGCGCAAGAAGCCTCACTGGGCACCAGCGACACCAATCCGGACAGCGATGGCGACGGTTTGGGGGACGGCATTGATCCCGCTCCGGCTCAGGCGAACCGCCCGCCCACGGCCATTGCGGTGCAACCCAACTCGGTTCCGGAGAACAAGCCGACGGGAACCACCATCGGCACCCTCACGGCCACGGATCCAGATGCGGGGGAATTGTTCACCTTCTCCCTGGTCTCCGGGACGGGAGCGACGCACAACGCCAGCGTCTCCATCTCCGGAGGCAATCAGTTGCGCACGGCGGCGGTGCTGGATAACGCGGTCACCCCGACTCTCTCCATTCGGGTCAAAGTGACCGATATCGCGGGCCGCGCCCTTGAGGAGGTGCTCGCGATCACGGTGATCGACTCCAACACGGAGTTCACCGTGGTTGCGCTGCCCGATACGCAAAATTACAGCAACGGCTTTCCGGCGGTTTACGATTCCCAAACCCAATGGATCGCGAACAATGCCGCGGCGCTGAATATCGACTTCGTGACCCATCTGGGGGACATCGTGAACAATCACGACGAAGACCGGCAGTGGACCAACGCCGATCGCTCCATGACGATTTTGGACAACGCGAACATTCCTTATGGCATGATTCCGGGAAACCACGACTTTCTCTACGGAAGCGGCGCGGATGACTTCGTCGGCACCCGCTATATCGCGAAATTTGGCCCGCAGCGGTTCACGGGCAAGCCGTGGTACAAGGGTGCGTCTCCCTCAAAGCTGAGCAACTACCAGATCATCGACTTCGGCGCGGGCGTGCGGATTCTCTTCCTGCACCTGAACCTGGAGACGCCTTCCAGTGAATTGGCCTGGGCGCAGGGCGTTCTCAATCAACACCGGGATCTCCCGGTCCACATCGCGACGCACCGCTATATGCAGGATGCCGTGGCCTACACGGGCGGCTTGCCCTTCCAAGTGCCGCCGGTGGCTTCCGGGCGTTATCCCGAAATCTGGTACATCGCGGAAGGGCAATACCGGCCTGATGGCATTCGCGCTGAAGTGTTCTTCAACTCCTTCGTCGCGAATAATAAGAACATCTTCATGGTCGAGTGCGGCCACTTCCATGCGGAATACCGCCAGGTGAGCAACAATGTCTTTGGCCTGCCGGTCCATGAAATCCTTGTGGACTTTCAGGATGATCCCAACGGCGGCAACGGCTGGCTGCGCACGCTCACCTTCCGGCCCGAGCAGAACCAGATCTTCGTCCGAACCTATTCCCCGTATCTGCAACAGTATCAGACCGACAACGAGAGCCAGTTCACCATCAACCTGAATCTGAACAACTACACCTTCGCGGCTGGTTCTTCTCAAATCACTTTCCAGAATGGCGTCGGCGGGTATACCGGCACGCACGACACGTATGTGAACAGTGACACCGGCGGGTTCGGGGAGTCCGACGGTCCCTTCGTGAACACTTCGTTTGGAGACAGCACTCTCCTGGTGGTCGATAACGACTTCGACAACTACCCCTTCGGCGATGAACCGACCCAGGCGATGGTGCGCTTCGACAACCTGTTCCAAAGCCCGGTCTATGAAGGCGATGCCGCCCCGTCGCGGATTCCGTCCAACGCCACCATTCAGTCCGCCACCTTGACCATCAATATCCTCGACGACGTGGATATCGGCGATGAAGATATCCTCCTTTACCGGTCCCAGGTAAACTGGTCGGAAAGCTCCACCTGGAACTCCCTGGGCGGCGGTCTTTCCGGTGGGGAGTTGTCTTCCCTGCTGGCGGTGATCGATGGCGACAACGTCCCGGACGGCCAGAGCATCCGCAATATCAGTGTCACCTCCAGCGTAGAGGCTTGGCGCTCCGGCACCCCGAACTACGGCTTTGCGCTCCTCCCGGAGAACACCTCCAACATCGACGACGGCATGGATCTGGCCTCCTCGGAGCACCCGGACTCGGCCTTGCGCCCCAAGCTCGCCGTGGAATTCTCCTACCCCGTGTTGAACCGGGCTCCCACCGTTACCTCGCTGGCCGCTTCCCGGACCACGGTCAGTGAGGGCGAATCCTTTGCCCTCAGCCTCAGCGCCACGGATGCGAATTCCGCCGATCCGCTCTTGGTCCGTCTCAACGGAGCGGATGTCTTCTTCGGCGCGGGCTCGGTCTCCTACAGTGGTCAGTTCACCGCCGAGGATGAGGGAACCTTGACCTACACCGCGCAGGTGCTGGACGACGAAGCTACGGTCTCCGGCGGCAGCGTGAGCGTCACCGTGCGCAACCTTCCTCCCGTGATCACCGGGCATTCGTCCGACCGCTTGGTGGAAACCGGTGAACCGGTCCCCCTTTCCGTCACCGCCACGGACCCGGGCGTTCGCGATGTGCTAACCTATGCTTGGGATTTGGACAACGATGGTTCCTACGACGACGCCACCGGCAACCGGCCAACTTACGTCTTCACCACGGGCGGTCTCTACAACGTGGGCGTCCGCGTGAGCGATGGCGACGGCGGAAGCGCCACCGCCCAGCTGCGGGTTCGCGTCTTGCCGAGCTTCTCCACCTTTGCCGCCGCGCACGGATTGACCGGCGGCCAAGCGGGAGACGATGACGGCGATGGCACCCGGAACGATGCGGAGCGGATTTTGGGCTACGACCCCACTGATCCTAATGAATCCTTCGTCCTCGACATCATGGAGGCGGATACGCAAACGGGCGTGGTTTGCCTGCAATACAACGAGGTGATACCCGGCACCGCCTACAAGCTCTACTGGAGCAACGATCCTAGTCTGCCGTTGGAGCAGTGGACTCCGGTTTCGTCGTTGACGGTGAACCCAGCGGTTGAACAACAGGCGGTGGAGGTGGAACACCACGATGACGCCTTGAGGACCATTCCCCAGCGCTACTACCGCGTCGTGTTCGAACCGGTTCTGTGATCCGGATAACCGAAATGCCGCGTCTGCCGACAATCCAGCCTGCCCTCTTGGTGCTCTGGGCCATGGGGCTGGGCGTGGCCTGGGGGCACGTCGTCCAGCCAAACCGGTCCATGCATGCCTCCACCATTCTGGAGATGTTCGTTGAAGACGAGGGCATCCGGCTGGAGTTGGAATTGATCTCGGAGGATTGGGTGCCCTTTTCCGATTGGCTTCCCGCTGAAGCCTTCGCCGCTCATCAGGTCCCGGTGCCGCAATCCACATCCGCCGGACTCGCCGGTGGAGTCGGCCAGGGTTTGCGGTTGACCTTGAACGGGGAGCCAACGGCCAAGCCGGAGTTGCGCAGCTTGAGTTTGCGGAACCGCACCCCACGGGATGGTGCCGATGGGATGCCGCTGCCGCGTCCTCAAGACAACTCCAGGGCGGCCCAGGTCTACGCCGCGGAGTTCTGGATCCCGTTCGCGACCCAGCCGGAACTCATCCGAGTGGAGCCGCCTTCCCGGGAAGCTTTCCCCAAGCTGGAACTCGGCTTCCGCGCACACCATGGCGTTGTGGAGGCGAATGCCTTCAACTACTTGCGGGCCCCGGCCACCTTGCTGTTGGATTGGGAGGATTCGTGGCGCACCCGTTTCGCCGAGCCGTTTCTGGTGCGCGCTTTTCACGATTCCATGGATCTCCGCGTCTACGTCGGGGAGCGGGAAGTGCGCCTAGAAGCGGCGGTGCGGGTGCTGGATTTCCGTGCCCTCCTGGACCTCCCGGAAGCGGACCTCGCTGCAGCGGAAGCTTCACCCGAAGCGCGTCGGCGGATGTTGGATCGGCTGGCGGCCGCGTTGGCTCTGCGGATTCAGCTCATGGCGGAGGGCGAAAGCTTGGTGCCTTCCTCGGTAACGGTGCGCGGCATTCGGCGGAGCCTGTCGGGATTGCGGCAGGTCGCCGTCAATGAACCGGAACCGTTACACCGCTCCGTGGCGGGGATTGTGTGGAGCTTTCCGGTACCAGCCTCTCTGGAGACGACTTACCGGCTGACGACGGGGGCGGACCTCTTTTCCACTCAGGTGCAGCGGATTCCGATCACCTGGGAAGCGGCGGGCAATCAGCGCTTGGAAGCGGAACTCGGACCCGATCTTCGGTCCATCGACTGGCGTCCGCTGCGCCGCGCCGTGGCGGAAACGGAAGCGCCCGCATCCTTGCCTGTGCCACCGGAAACGCACGGCTTGGCCTTGGGCATTCCTTGGGCGGTGGTCGCGGCTTTGCTGGCGGCACCGATTTTGGCGGTGGGATTGGCTTTGCGGCGCGCTCCGGTGACGCAACGGTTCCTGGCTTGGCTGCTTTGGGTCTTGCTCTTAGCGGGAGGAGGCATGATTTCTGGGTGGGCCGGGCCGCAGGTGACGCTGGGGGAACCGCCCATGGCCCAAGCGCCGCCCTACGCGGAGGCGGAAGCCAAGGAAGTTTGTATCGGACTGATCCAAGCCGCCAGCGAAGTGAGTGGCGGGGATTCCGCGTTTGCCGGAACCTTCCAAAAGGAGGGCCAAGCGCGATGGAATCGGGCGTTGCCCTCCACCTCGCCGTTTGGAGGCACCTGGGACGGCAGGAAGGCGGAAATCGCATCCGTCCGCTTCCCGCAGCGACCGGACACGCGCCGCATCGTGGCGGAAGTGGATTGGACGGATCAAGCTTGGTCGACCCACTGGCAGCTTCGCCACGAAGAGCGGCGCTCAGCGCACGCCTCGGTCACGATCGTTCCCGAAGCTGGAGCCTGGCGCATCGGTGGGGTGGCGTTTCGGTAAACCACGGCGAGTTCCCGCCGGACGGTGGGGAATGATTCAAGGAAGTCATCGAGCGAAAGGCTGTCCGCGAGGCATTCAAACATGGTTCTCACCGGGACGCGGGTGCCTTTGAATACCGGGGTGCCTCTAAACTCGCGCCCATCCGCCGCCGCACTCCCGTTGACGAAGCGGACGCCCCGCACCATCTTCCTCTATGGAGCGCCGCTACCTGGATCCGCGCAACGACGTCGTTTTCAAACGCATCTTCGGCGAGCACCCGCAGATTCTGCGCTCATTCCTCAATGCCCTGCTTCCGTTGCCCGAGGATAGGCAGATCGTGAGCCTGGAATCACCATTATCAAATGATCAACGTCCAGCAGCCGGAACGGACGATCGATGGACTCCAGCTCGTCTTTATCGAGCTGCCCAAGTTCCGCGCTGAAACCGTCGAACCCCGCCTGCGCCGCGCCTGGCTGCGGTTCCTCACCACCACGGGCGATGCCTACACACCCGAGGAAGTCACCGAACTGCACGACGGCCGGCCTCCCGAAGCTCCGGAGATCGGGGACGCCCTGGACTTGGCCCGCGAATCTGGCTTCAGCCTGGGAGAGCTGGAGGCGCATGACCGGTATTGGGACGCGGTGCGTGTGGAACGACCCCTGATGTCCGGGAAGTATGCCGAAGGTCTGGAGAAGGGGCTGGAGAAGGGCATCGAGAAGGGCCAGCGTGGAGCGATCCATATGGTTCTCGAAGCCCGTTTTGGAACTCTCCCCGACGATTTCATTGGGGAATTGGGACGCGCCTCGGGGACGGATCGTCTCTCTTCCCTGCAACGCACCGCCGCGCTCTGTGCGTCCCTCGACGAGTTCATGGCGGCGCTACGCAGCTCCGTTTGAGGAGCGATCCTGACCGGTAACGCCGTTGGCGTTCGCGGTGGCGATATCGACGCCGACGGTGGCAATGTCGACGTTCGCGGTGGCAATGTCGACGTTCGCGGTGGCAATGTCGACGTTCGCGGTGGCAATGTCGGCGTTCGCGGTGGCAATGTCGGCGTTCGCGGTGGCGATGTCGGCGTTCGCGGTGGCAATGTCGACGTTCGCGGTGGCAATGTCGGCGTTCGCGGTGGCAATGTCGACGTTCGCGGTGGCAATGTCGGCGCTGACGGTGGCGATGTCGGCGCTGACGGTGGCGATGTCGGCGCTGACGGTGGCAATGTCGGCGCTGACGGTGGCAATGTCGGCGTTCACATTGGCAATGTCGGCGTTCACATTGGCAATGTCGGCGTTCACATTGGCGTTGTAAACGTTCGCTACCCCGATGGAAATGCTTCCGTCGGCCGTTACCGTAGATAAATTATGAATCTCCGTTGCTCAAGTTGGACTGGGAAACCGCCAGTAAGCCTGGTGGCGTTCTCCACAAGGCGCTCGCGCTCCAAGCCAATGTCGATAAGTATTCCGCCCTAGCTGAACAAGCTTATCAGGCACTGGATCTGGAGACCAAGAAGCTGGAAAAACTCATCCGCCGCAGCCGCGACATCCTCAAAGGCATTCATGCGGATGAACTGAAGCAGCTCGCCGTCTTCGGGTTCGACGTCAGCGATTCCCCAAAACGCAAGCCCGCCTTGGACGAAAACGGCAACCCCATCCCCAAACCTCCTCGGACCCGCCGCAAACGCGGAACCACCCCGGCCGCTCCAGCCGCCCTGAGCAACTGACGGATCGCCATCGATCCGTCCACCGGGATCACCCGGAAAGAAGGCGCGATTCCCTAGTTCTGGGAGTCGCGCTTTTTGCGCTGTCGGGGCGCGAGAAGCAGAAACATCCCTGAGTAACACATAAGGACGGGCATTCTTGCCTGTCCTGAGCGGGCGTCGGCGATGTTTGGGGCAGACCGAGATGTCCGCCCTACATCACAGTGGCCAATTGCCGATCAGGGCCGGAGGCGGGGCCGCAGAAAGCGGCCCTTCGCCCGATTGTTTCAAAATCGTTGCATTTCAATTTTGGCGGAAGGCACCGGAATGGGGCTAATGAACCCTCCACGGTGACTTAGATTCTCATGACCCCCATGGCCCTTCCGTTCGCCGTCAGTCGGCGCCTTCCCATCCTGGTGGTGATCGTAGTGGCGCTTTGGAGCCGTGCCGCCGCCCAGATTCCTACTGCGCCCGATTTAGCGGGGAAAGTCTGGATGCTCGATGGCATCTCGGTCTCTCCCGAAAACTCCTCGCTAAAAGCACAAATCGGGCGCACCCATCCTCTCGGTCGCCTCTTCCTGGAATGCCGCGCGGACGCCGGTTTCACGCTCCTGCGTGGGGACGAAACCCGGCAGGAAGGAACTTGGAAGCTGACCGGCGAGCTGCTGGAGCTGCAACGCCGGGACGGCCAAGGCCAAGCCGCCGGTAAACCGCTGACCTACCGGATCGAGGAAATCGCCGAAGGCCGGTTGCTGCTTGCCGTCGTGCTCCCGGACGGGTTGCCTGCCGTCCGCCTGGAGTTCTTGCCATCTCGGTGGCCGCAGTGATCACGTTTCCCCCTTTCGCCATGCGCCCCCTTCTTCTCCTCTTGCTCATGGCCGCACCGCTCTGGGCGGATACCGCGAATCTCAGTCTCAGTTCCAGCGGGTCCGTCCGCGACAACGGATCGACCAGCGGTACGATCTATCTTGGGTATATCGACAACACCTTCCCGTCCTCGGACGAATTGTATCGCGCCTTCTTCTGGTGGAACTCCGGCGTTCCCTCGAGTGCCGCGATCGATTCCGCCACCTTCGGCCTCACCTTGACCCGGCAGAATTATCAGGATGGTGATTGGTTTTCCCCCCGCGGCGCCAAGATCAACGCCACCAAGGCGACTTGGGATAGTTGGAACGGAGCCACGAAATATAGCAACCTAAACATCGACAGCGTCTCTCCGCGTTATTACAACCTGGGCAGCAATCCCGGCAATCCCTACACCCTTTCCGGCATCAGCGTTGCCCGGACGCACTACTCCGCCTTGCGCAGCGGTGATTTCAGCCTCGGGTTCAACTTTACCGATACCTCCGGCGGCTCGGGCGACGACTCCACACGCTGTACGATGTCCGCGACCAGCGTGGCGGTCACCTATTGGAACACACCGGCACTGTCCGCGCCCGCTGACGCCGCCAGCATTCAGACCGGCACCGCGACGATTTTTTCCTGGGGAACCGCGATGGCAAATTACAATAACCTCGTGTTCCGGCTGCAAATCTCCCGCGCCAGCAACTTCTCTTCGACCGTCCTGGATACAACCGTGTCGGCGACTTCGCGGAGTTACACTCCGATCGATGGCGGTGCCTACTATTGGCGATTGCGCATCGAGGATCCGTCGGAGGCCTCCAACGTCTCCTCTTGGTCTTCGACCCGCAGTTTCACGGTGACAGTCCCACCAATTCCCGATGTCCCCACCGGCGTCGATGCCCGGGACGGCCTGGCCACTGGGTATCTCCGCGTTTCTTGGAATGTAGCTCCCAATGCCACGGTCTACGATGTCTACCGCGCCACGACCAACAGCTTCGGCTCTTCCAGCTTGTTGGCATCGCCCACCAGCACGGTGTATGACGATACCACCGCAGCGGCGGGAACCACCTATTATTACTGGGTGCGAGCGCGCAACAGCACCGGGAGCAGCGCCGCGAGTGCCAGCGATTCCGGTTATCGCCTCAACGGCGGTGCCAATGCGCTCGGCCTGGATGCCAGCGGTTCGATCTGGTACGATCATGACGGCGATTGGGGCGCAGATGGCAATCCATTTTTCGGTTGGGTGGACAACACCTTTCCAGTCGATGATGATCACTATATCGCCTACTTCTGGTGGGACGGATCGGAGATTCCAAGCGGCGTAGCGCTCGATTATTCGACCTTCGCCACGCTCGGGTTCAACGATGCCGGTTACGAGGATGCTGATTGGGCCAATCCTCGGGCCGGACGCATTCAGCATTCGTTCTCCACCTGGAATGGAACCTCGGGAGCGCAGGCGCGCTGGAATCTCCTGAACAACGTCTACGCGACCCAGCCACATCTGTTCGAGGTGCTGACGAATCTCGCGCCGAATCCGAGTTACTCCCAAGCCAACATTTCTCTCTTCCGCGATCAATTGCCTCTCTTGCTCAACGGCTCCGGGTTTGGTCTTGCCTTCGATGTCAGCGACACCTCCGGCGGGCCCACGGATGATTCGACCAAGATGAGGGCGCTCCCCGGTGCCTTGAACACCAGTTACTACGGTGCGCCTTCGCTGACTCAGCCTGCCAGTGGCTCCTCTTATGCCAGCGGTGCCACGGTGTCCTTGCAATGGAACGGCGTCGGCGTCTTCAGCCCTTCCTTGCGCCATCGCGTCCAAGTGGCTCGGGATGCGGGCTTCACGAACGTCACGGTGAACTCCTTGACCACAGCCAATAGCCAAAGCGTCACGCTTGTCGATCAAGGCACCTATCATTGGCGGGTTCGGGTTGAGGACAAGGATCAGTCCGGCAACGCCTCCGCCTGGACGGCCACGCGGACGTTCACCTTGTCGGCCCCGGCTTCGGCTCCGGCCGCGCCAGTTAGCGTGCTCGCTTCGGATGTGTTGTACACCGATAAGGTCTTGATCGCCTGGACCGGTGACGCCTTGGCCAGCAGTTATCAAATCTGGCGCGCCACGACCAACAACAGCGCCACCGCCGCGCAGCTCGGCACCAGCACAGTGACCTCGTTTGATGACACCTCCGCAGCAGCTGGCACCACTTATTACTACTGGGTGAAAGGCGTCAACAGCGTGGGCACCAGCGGCTTTAGCGTGCCGGACACGGGCACTCGTGCTCAGGATTTCGGCGTGACGCTCAATCTCGCTGTGAGCGCTCAGGGCGCAGTGGAGAACGATACCGTCTTCGGCCTCTCCGCCATCGGCACGCCGCGCTTCGGTCTCGACGACGGCGATGTATGGAACACGCTCTATCGCGCCCATCTCTGGTGGGACGTTTCCTCGGTGCCCTCCACCGCCGCGATCGATTCCGCCGCCTTCACCTATTTAGGACATGATCCGGATGACTTCCGCGCGACCAACGAAAAGCAACCGCGCGCCCGCCGGATTGGCGTCAGCAAAAGCACCTTCGACGCCGGTTCGTTGACCAGCAAGTTTGCCTGGCTCGATGTCGCGCTGGATGATGAGAATGGTCTCTATTCCCAGGCCACCAGCACCGGTAATAGCTACCGCGTTTACAACGTCAGCCTGCAGCGCTCCCAACTTTCCTCGTTGCGGACGGACAGTTTCTTCGGTGCCGCGTTTGGATCCACGGAAACGGACGACGCCATTCGCGAGGATACGAACCTTTTCCAAGCCCGGGGTGGCGCCTTGACGGTTCGTTACTTCACCACCCCGAGCCAAACCGCGCCTGTCAATGCCGCCACGATCTCCGGAGACGTGCCGGTCGAGTTCTCCTGGAACGCGGTCTTGAACTTCGGAGGCGGGACCTACCTGCGGTATCGACTGCAAGTGGCCAAGGATAGCGGCTTCAGCAATTTGGTTTACAACAACCTGCTGCAAACTAACTCGCTCGGGATTCAGCTCCCAGACACGCAGACGTATCACTGGCGCCTCCGGTTGGAAGATGTGGTCAATTCGGCCAACGCCTCGTCCTGGTCGTCCGAGCGAACCTTTACGATCCCGCTGCCCCTTCCCAGTGCGCCACAGGCCTTGACCGCTACGGACGGCACGCTTCCCGCCACCATCAATCTGAGCTGGGCACCGGTACTGAAAGCCGCGACCTATGAAGTGCGGCGCAACACAACGGCCAATCTCGCGGGCACCTCGTTGCTCGGCACTACCGCCAATACGACGTTCGACGATACGAGCGCAGTGACGGGCACGCGCTATCATTACTGGGTTCGAGCTGTAAATGCTTCCGGAGTCAGCGCGGATGCCACGGACACCGGGTATCGTGGACTGGCCGCTCCAGCGACGTTGACCGCCACGGACGGCACGCAATCCGGGGCGATCCTTATTGGTTGGGCCGCCGTGCCCAACGCTGCGGGATATCAGGTTTGGCGCAACACAATTCCCGATCTCAATCCGCTGACGTCTCCCGTGTCCACCGTCGCCGCTGGAGTCACGAGCTATCTGGACAGCGGAGCGCTGGCTGGACAAAACTACTTCTACTGGGTGCGCGCGACGGACGCGGTCGCGCTGGGACAATTCGGGGGGCCGGAAGCCGGTTTCCATGGACTGGCTCCCTCCGCCGCCGTGACCGCCACGGACGGCACCAGCCTTAGCCAAGTCACGGTTTCCTGGACGGCCGTGACGGGAGCCACGGGCTATGAAGTCTTGCGCGCCGCCAACAGCCAACTCTCCAGCGCGAGCGTTCTCGGAACGGTCACGGGCACGAGCTACAGTGATACCTCGGCCGCAGTTGGCACGCTGTATCATTACTGGGTGCGGACCAAGTCCGGAGCCAACGTCAGCAATCCGAGCGCTCCGGACACCGGGCATCGAGGGATCGCCGCTCCCACCGCATTGACCGCGTCCGACGGCTCCGATCCCGGCCGGGTTACTTTGAGCTGGACTGCGGTTTCCGGCGCGACCGGGTATGTCGTCTCCCGGTCTGGCGCGATCATCGGATACACCAATGCCGCCACCACAAGCTTCAACGACACGACGGCGGCCTCCGCGACCACCTATAACTATTCCGTCCAAGCCTTCGATGCCGTCGCCACCAGCACCGCCAGCGCAATAAATTCCGGGTTCCTCGCTCCGCGCAATCTCTTGGCCAGCGACGCCGCGCATTCGGACAAAGTCACCCTCAAGTGGGACGCAGCCGCCACGGCCACGGGTTACACAATCTGGCGCGGGACTCAGAACAACAGTGCGACGGCCAGTCAAATCGGAACCAGCTCCGCAACCAATTATGATGATGCTACGGCCACTTTGGGGCAAGCCTATTGGTATTGGGTCAAGGCCACCCTTCCGGCTGGCGCGGTAAGCGGTTTCTCCAACGGAGATTCCGGCAACCGGGCCTCGGGACAGACGCTTACCTTGCCCGTTCTCGCCCAGGGTCATGTGCGCGATGGCGGCACCGATGGTTCGACGCCTCATTTCGGGTGGGTGGACAATACCTGGCCCGCTTCGGATAACCACTACCGGGGCTACTTCTGGTGGAACCTCAGTTCCATGCCTTCCGGCGTGGCCATCGAACGAGCCAAGGTAGCCAGCTTCGGCTACCAAAAAGTCAATTACCAGGACAGCGAGTGGAGCACGCCCACCGCGCGGCGTTTGACGATTTCCAAAAGCAGCTTTGATGCCGCCGGTGCCGCTGGGCGCTGGGAGGCGCTCGCTCCCGTGGAGGCGCAGTCGGTTTATTTTTCGGTTCCGGTCGATCAGGGCAGTCCCTACAGCATCCCCAACGTGCCGATTCCCACCTCGGATTATCCTCTGCTCAAGCCCGGCCAATCCTTTGGCGTCGCCTTCACCAGCACGGATACCACGGGCGATGCCAGCGCGGACGACACCTACTGTCTGGCCTCGACCGGCGGGCTGGAGGTGGTGGTTCATGGAGCACCTACTCCCGTTTCCCCGGCCAGTGGAGGGAGCGTCGCCAGCGGGACGCCGATCGAATTCCAGTGGGCCCCGTCCTTCGCGCGCAACTCCCGTTTGCAATACAGGCTCCAGGTCGCCAGCGACGCCGCCTTTACGAACCTCCTGGTCAATCTGCCGACCAGCCAAATTTTGGCATCGTCCCCTGTGACGGTGGGCAATGGCACCGTGCTGCGCTGGCGGGTGCGCGTGGAAGATGTGGCCATGTCGACGCTGTCGGTGGCGCAGCTCGAAGACGCAACGCAGAACTTCTCCGCTTGGAGCAGCGTGCGCACCCTCACCCTGACCGCCCCGGCATCGGCTCCCGGTCAGGTGCAAAACGTCATTGCCAGCGACGGCAGCTTCCAGGACAGCGTCCGGTTGCTTTGGGAAGAGCAGGCGCTAGCGGAGTTTTACGATATACGCCGGGCCACGACGAACAATTTCGGCTCCGCCACGCTCGTGCAAACTGTGTCCCAGGGGACCAAACGCTACTTTGATACCTCCGCGCCGGTCGGTCCCACCTTGTATTACTGGATCGTTGCGCGAAACTCCGCTGGTAGCGCCAGCCCAAGCGCGGTGGAAACCGGAATTCGCGGGGCAGCCAGCAGTAGCAATTACTTCCCGCAATCGGTGGCTTCGGGTGCCCCCAGACCGGCCTCCGTCGTCCTCTGGACCCGCGTTTGGGATGAGGCGTTGCCCGCCTCTGATCGTCAAGTCTCGCTTGACGTTGCGACGGACTCCGCGTTCACCAACGTGGTCTTCTCCCGCAACGACCTCCAGGCCCGCACCGCGCACGATCACTGCGTCAAACTCACCGTCACCGGTCTGCAACCGCACACGACCTACTGGTATCGCTTCCGTTACTTAAAAGCCGGAGCGCCGAGTCCGCTCTATTCCCGCACCGGGCGCACCCGGACCGCGCCGCAACCGGATCAAGACGTCACCGTGCGTTTCGCCTTCCTCTCCTGTCAGGACTTCATTGGCAAGTATTACAATACGCTCCACGATCTGACCCAGCGCCACCAAGACACCTTGGATTTCGTATTCTGGTGCGGTGACTATGTTTATGAAACGACCGGCAACCCTGAGTTCCAAGCTTCCGGCAGCGAACGCGGGGTGACCTTCCGCCATCCTCAGGAAGCCTTGCAACTCGACGATTATCAGGCCGCGCGCTCGCTGACGAACTATCGCGATCTCTACCGCACCTATCGCAGTGATCCCGCTTTGCAGCGAGTCCACGAACTGTTCCCCATGATCATCACATGGGATGATCATGAGTTCTCCGATGACAATCACGGCGCCACGGCCAGCTATTTGGACGAGAAGCGTTCCGAGTTCGATCCGGTCCGCAAGCGTAATTCGGAGCAGGCCTTCCTGGAGTTCCAGCCGGTAGAAAACGGAATGGATACCAACGGCGTCGCCGTGACTGACGCCAATCTCTATCCGAATTGGGCTCCGCTCTATAGCAATTGGAAATTTGGCCGCAACTGCGAGGTAATCCTTTCCGATTTCCGCTCGTATCGACCCGACCATTTGATCCCTGAGTCCGCCTTCCCCGGAGAAGTGATTCTCACCGAGGCGGAGGCCAAGGCGGCGTTCCAAGCCGTGAAAAGCTATGACACCGCGACGATCAACGCGCAGTGGCCCACGGTGCGCCAACGCTTCGATGCTTACGATCCAAACTTCAATCCGGAGAGCGCCTTCGGTCTGGCCGTGCAGGCCGCCGTGGTCTATTGGTATCAAGAGCAGGAAGGGCTCAGCAACAGCGAAGCAATCGGCATCGCCAAGGAGAAGGTGAAATCAGGCCGCCTCAGCGCTGGGTTTGTCAATCTGGCGCTCGATCTGGCCGGGTTCGGGATCGCTAGTTATACGGAATCGCAACTTGCCTCCTTCCCGCGCGGGCTCTCGTATGCTTACCTCTTGAAGGTGTTGCCCTACGGGCCGATCGGGGCGCGCTATGCCCTGATCCATGATTTCTTCAACTGCTACGCTTGGCATCGCTTCCAGCAGTCCGGCGGCGCGACGGAGAATATTTACGGCGACCGCCAGAATCAGTGGTTGCACGATACCCTGAGTAGCTCAACGGCACGTTGGAAATACATGGTGGACTCCACCTCTTTCACTCCGATGCTGTTGGATATTCCTACCTTGCGGCGTTGGGTTGATGTCACTATCCCTTCTCTGGTGCCGGCTTCGATTCTCCCGCTTCTCGACAACCAGATTATCCTGAACGGCGACGCCTGGGATGGTTCGCCGAACGAGCGCAATCGCATCCTCGATCTTTTGGGCGAATACCATAGCGTGGTCCTTTCCGGTGACATCCATTCCACTTGGGTGACTCGTCACCGCAGTGACACGGGCCGTGTCATCCCCGAGTTCACCGGCACTTCCGTTTCTTCCGGCACAGTAACGGCGTTTTTGGATAACTTTACGGAAAGCTCGCCCGAGCTTACCGGCATCGTCGATATCGAAGCCGTCAAGGACGTGCTCAAGCCGCTCTTCATGTACTCCGATCAATTTGCGCTTAGCGATTCCGAGATCGTCGATTGCGAGCTGGGTTCCAACGGCTATATGGTTGTCGAGGCGACCGCCGAAGACATGCGCGTCTTGCGCCACGAGATTCCTGCCGCGCGCGTCGGAGAGAACTTCTACGATGAGCAGCTCCGGGAAACGCTCTCCGGCCTCGTCAACATCACCCAGCACGTGGTCAAATACTCCGGGAACACCCTGGACCTTGGAGCCGGCACCCCGGTTTCCCAGGACGAACCGTACAACCGAGCGCCGATGATCGCCGAAGGTTCCTCCGTGACGGTGAATCTGACCCAGAACGGCTATCCAGATCGTTTTGACCTCGCGCTCCACGCTTCCGACGAGGACGGCGACGCTTTGACCTGGCGGCTCGCCCGCGCGCCCCAGGCCGGCGAGGCCACGCTTACGCCAGCCTCCAGCAACCTCACGGCGACCGTTTCCTACCAGCCGAACCGCGACTTCGCCGGAAACGACAGCTTCACCATTGAAGTGAGCGATCCATCCGGGGCCACTGCGGCGTTGCGAGTGTATGCCAACATTGCGTCGGCGGGAGCCTTGGATCTCTGGCGGTGGCATTACTTTAGTGCTCTGGACGCGACCGGCACGAATCCCGCCATCTGGGATCTCACCGCAGATCCCGATGGAGATGGGAAAGCAAACCTCTTCGAGTTCGCCCTCGGTGGGAAGCCGAACGCTGACGGCGAAGCTGATATCATCGAGCCTGGAGAGATCATCCAAGGGGCCAACCGTCACTTCACCTTACGCTTCCTCCGCCGCAAAGACCGCATGGCCACCGGCTTAAGCTACCTGGTTCAAAGCTCCGTCACGCCTGGAAACTGGATCGCCCTGAACCCGGAAGACATCGAACAGGAGGGCGCCACCGAGGAGGTCGATTCCGAGTATGAACGGATCACGCTGCGCTTCAAAACACCAATGACCCAAAGCCCGCGCTTTTTCCGGATCTTCATCCAGCGGAGCGACAATTGAGGAGGGAGCAAGCTCGGAAAATAGAGCCAGCCATCCATTGCATCCCCCTAAACAAGGAGCATGCAATCACCATAGCTGTAGAAGCGGTATTTCTCGCGGACCGCTTCCTGATAGGCCTGAAGGATGAGTTCCCGACCCGCAAAGGCACTTACTAGCATGAGCAGGGTCGATTTGGGCAGGTGAAAATTCGTCAGCAGGGCGTCCACTCTGCGAAACGAATAGGGCGGGTAGATGAAAATCGATGTCTCCCCCGCCCCGGCTCGAATACCGCCAGTGACTGCCAGGTGCTCCAGAACGCGGACCACCGTCGTTCCCACGGCAACGACCCTGCCGGTTGCTCGGATCGATGCGGCGGATTCGTTCGAAACTGCGAAATGTTCCACATGCATGCGATGCTCCTCGACGTCGGCGACCTTGACCGGAAGAAACGTTCCTGCACCCACATGAAGGGTGACGAAGGCGTGTGGGAGCCTCTCAAGGAGTTCGGGAGTGAAATGGAGTCCGGCGGTCGGAGCGGCGATGGCTCCCTCTTTGGCGGCAAACACGGTTTGGTATCGTTCCCGGTCCTCGGCATCGTCGGCCCGATCCATGTAGGGAGGCAGGGCAAGGTGCCCATCCCGTTGCGGATCCAGCGGAGGATCGAACCGCAACCACCGTGTCCCATCCTCGCAAACGTCGCACACCGTCGCCATGGATCCGGCGATCGGCAGGATAGCTCCGGGACGGAACCGCTTTCCAGGCTTCACCATGCAGCGCCAAGTGTCCCCAGGGCCGGGTTCGAGCCGGAGCACCTCCATGCGACCGTCCGGGGAAAAAAAGCGCGCGGGAACCACCCGGGTATCGTTCAAGACCACAAGGTCAGTGGCAGAGAGATACTCGGGAAAGTCACGGAACCAACGATGTTCAATTTGGCCCGAGTCCCGGTGGACCACCAGCATTCGAGCTCCATCGCGGCGCTCCGCCGGGTGGCGGGCGATGAGTTCAGACGGAAGCTCGAAATCGAAGTCGTCCGTTCTCACTCAGAACCGGATTGCTTCTCTTCCAGCCGAGCGAGCAGCCAGAGCACGTCAGAGAGACGATTGACCCATCGCAAGAGCAGTAGATTGGGAATCTTGCCAACCTCATCCAAAGCCACGATGGCCCGTTCAGCATGGCGAACCACGGTGCGAGCCACGTCGAGTGCAGCGCCCGAACGGCTGCCTGCGGCACCCGGGACAGCCCAACGCTGGAAGTTCACGCCATAATCACTTTCCAAAAGACGAACGAGCTCATCGAGTTCCCCCATCATCGCGTCATCTACGATCTTGCCCCCTTTCTCCAGATACTTGGCAAAATCCTCCTCGTGGGTGGCGAGTTCTCCCATGACCAGGACGAGATCCTTCTGGATCTTGGCAATCCACTCCAGAACGAGCGGATCGGTCGCATCGACCCGGGCCAACCCGAGCAGCGCGTTCACCTCATCGAGCGGACCATAGGTCTCCACGCGAGGATCGCACTTGGAAACGCGACGCCCGAACATGAGATCGGTCTGGCCATCATCGCCTCGTCTGGTGCTGATCGACATGACTGAGTCCTGCTAAACCGAGCATGCCCGCAGGAACAGACGTTCCGTTCCTGCGAGATGCTGAAGTGATCCGATCGTCGATTTACTCGGCGTCGGCGAACTGGCTCTCCTCTTCGGGCTCCTCGGGAAGCTCAACAGGCATCGCATCCGCAGTCGCCTGAATCCGGATATCGCGAGCGGTGCTGAAGCCCGTCCCGGCAGGAATGAGGTGACCCATGATGACGTTCTCCTTGAACCCACGGAGGATGTCCACCTTGCCCAAGGTAGCGGCGTCGGTCAGGACGCGCGTTGTGTCTTGGAAGGAGGCGGCAGAGATGAAGCTGTCGGTCTCCAGAGACGCCTTGGTGATCCCGAGCAAGACCGGCTCACCTTCGGCAGGCTTGCCCCCTTGCTCTTCGATCTGCCGGTTGACTTGGTCGAATTCGACCTTCTCCACTTGGTCGCCCCAGAGGAATGTGGTGTCGCCCGGATCGATGACCTTCACCTTGCGCAGCATCTGGCGGATGATGATCTCAATGTGCTTGTCATTGATCTCAACGCCCTGGAGGCGGTAGACCTCCTGGACTTCATTGACCAGGTGCTCCTGAAGCTTCTGCGGTCCGCAGATTTCCAAGATCTCGTGAGGCACCACCGGACCTTCGGTAAGCTGCTGGCCTTTCTCGACCGTGTCGCCCTTGATCACGATGATGTGCTTGTTGAGCGGGATGAGGTGTTCCTCTTCCTCTCCGGATTCCGGATCGGTAATGAGCAACTTTCGCTTGCCGCGAACAATTCCGGCGATGTCCACGAGACCGTCGATCTTGGCGATCTCCGCAGAATCCTTCGGCTTGCGAGCTTCGAAGAGTTCGGCCACCCGAGGCAAACCACCGGTGATGTCCTTCGTCTTGGCTTGCTTCCGAGGCGTCTTGGCGACCATCGTCCCGGCCGTGATCTTCTTGCCTTCCTGAACGCTGAGGAAAGCCCCTGCTGGCACGGAGTAGGTGGCGATGATGTCCTTGGTCTTCGGATCGGTGATGACGATCTGCGGGTGAAGGTCTTCCTTGTGCTCCACCACGACGAGGCTCGAACCACCGGAGGCTTCGTCCTTCTTTTTGGCCATCGTAATGCCCAGAATCATGTCGCGGAAGCCGATCACACCGGCCTTCTCCGAGATAATGGGGATGTTGTGCTGGTCCCACTTCACGATGATCTCCCCGGGCGCCACTTCCGCGTTGTCCGGTTTGAAGATCTCCGCGCCAAGAACCAACGTGTGGCTTTCCAGCTCGCGGCCATCGGCATCATGAACGCTGATGTTGCCGCTCTTGCTGAGGACGACCCAACGGCCTTCGGATGTTTCCACCGTCCGGACGGAGTTGTAGTGAATCCGCCCCGCGTTCTTGACCTTGATCACCGGGATTTTCCCCGAGGTCGAGGCTACCCCACCGACGTGGAACGTCCGCATGGTCAGCTGGGTCCCCGGCTCCCCAATGGATTGGGCGGCCACGATCCCAACGGCATCGCCCTCCCGCGCCATCTTCTGAGTGGCAAGGCTCATACCGTAGCAACGAGCACAGCAACCGCGCTCTGATTCGCAGGTCAATACGGAGCGAATCTTGAGCTGCTCCCGGCCAATCCGGCTGAGCGCATCCGCCTGTGATTCCTCGATGAGGTCATTGATGTCTACAACCACCTTGCTGGTGACCGGATCGACCACCCGCTCGGTGCTGACCCGGCCATAGACACGGGTCTTGAGGTCGACGACTTCTTCATCCCCTTCATAGATGGGCGCAACGACGATGCCGTTGACCGTGCCGCAATCGAGCTGGGTGATGATGACGTCCTGGGCCACGTCCACGAGCTTCCGGGTCAGATAGCCAGAGTCGGCCGTCTTCAAGGCGGTATCGGCAAGCCCCTTCCGAGCACCGTGCGTGGAGATGAAGTATTCCAGAACCGAGAGACCTTCCCGGAAGTTGGAAATAATCGGGCGTTCGATAATCTCCCCGGACGGCTTGGCCATGAGGCCCCGCATCCCGGAGAGCTGCTTGATCTGCTGGCGGTTGCCCCGGGCTCCGGAGTCCACCATCATGAAAAGCGGGTTCGGGTGGGCACGTCCCTCGTTGTGTTCGATGGACCGGAACAGCGCCTTTTGAATCCGGTCGGATGCTTCCGTCCAAATGTCGATGACCCGGTTGTAACGTTCCCCGTTGGTGATGACCCCGCGGGAGTAGTGAGCCGTGACTTCCCGAAGCTTTTCGTAGGCGTCCTCGACGACCTGCGTTTTCTCGTCGGGAATCACCATATCGCTGATCCCAATGGAAGCTCCGGAACGGGTTGCCTCGCGGAACCCAAGATCCTTCAATCGATCCAACGCCTCGACGGTTTGGCTCTGTCCAGACACTTGGTAGCAACGCCAAATGATGTCGCCCAAGACCTTCTTGTTCACCAACACGTTGATGAACCCGAGCCTTTCCGGCCAGATCTCATTGAAGCGGACACGACCGGGAGTGGTGATGATCACCTTGCTCTCTTTGTCGCCATAAACCGTGGCGGTCCCGTAGTCCGGGTTGCGCAGGCGGATGGCGTCATGGATGTGAACCTTGCGAGCAGCCAGGGCGAATTCCACCTCGCCCATATCGGCGAACAGGGAAAGGCCACGAATTTTCTCCTTTTCACGGACCGGGATTTGCTTCGACCAGGTGAGGTGATAGCAACCCAGGGTAATGTCCTGGGACGGCGTGGTGATCGGCCGGCCGGAAGACGGAGAGAAGATGTTGTTCGGCGCAAGCATGAGCAGGCGCGCTTCCATCTGAGCCTCCACGGAGAGTGGCACGTGCACGGCCATCTGGTCACCGTCGAAGTCAGCGTTGTAAGCGCCGCAAGTCAGCGGGTGCAGACGAATGGCGGATCCTTCAATGAGGACCGGCTCGAACGCCTGAATGGACAGGCGGTGCAAGGTCGGGGCTCGGTTCAACAAGACCGGATGGCCCTTGGTGACTTCTTCAAGAATGTCCCAGACCTCCGTAGTGCGCCGCTCGATCATCTTCTTGGCGCTACGCACGGTGTGCACGTAACCAAGCTCCTTGAGCCGACGAATGATGAACGGTTCGAACAAAACCAACGCCATCTTCTTGGGAAGACCGCACTGCCCGAGCTTCAGCTCAGGTCCGATGACGATGACCGAACGGCCAGAGTAATCGACCCGCTTGCCGAGCAAGTTCTGCCGGAACCGTCCGCTCTTGCCCTTGAGCATGTCGGACAGGGACTTGAGAGCCCGGTTGCCCGCACCCGTCACCGCCCGGCCATGACGACCGTTGTCGAAGAGGGCATCGACAGCCTCCTGCAACATGCGCTTCTCGTTACGGATGATGACGTCAGGCGTCTTGAGCTGAAGAAGGTTCTTCAACCGGTTGTTCCGGTTGATCACCCGGCGATAAAGGTCGTTCAAGTCCGACGTCGCGAACCGGCCGCCTTCGAGGGGAACCAGAGGACGCAGATCCGGCGGAATCACCGGAAGGACCTCCAGCACCATCCACTCCGGACGGGTGCGCGAACTCAGGAAGCCCTGAGCAAGCTTGAGCCGTTTTGCGAGCTTTTTACGGACCTGCTTGGAGCGGGTCTTGCCCATGGACTCCTCAAGATCGATGATGACTTGGGGCAGGTTGAGGTTGGCGAGGAGCTCCTTGACGGCCTCCGCGCCCATTCCCACCCGGAAGCTGCGGTCACCGTATTCTTCCTCGGCCTCGCGCCACTCGACTTCGGTTAGCAGTTGACCGGGTTCGAGAGGCGTGTTGCCTGGATCGATGACGATGCAATCTTCGTAATAGATGACGCGCTCCAGTTGGCGGGCGCTCATGTCGAGCATCAACCCGATCCGGGACGGCATGCACTTGTAGAACCAGATGTGACTGACGGGCACCGCCAGCTCAATGTGTCCCATGCGCTCCCGCCGGACTCGGCTCAAGGTAACCTCAACGCCGCAACGATCGCAGACGACGCCCTTGTGCTTGATGCGCTTGTATTTTCCGCAGGCACACTCCCAGTCCTTGGTCGGACCGAAAATCCGCTCGCAGAAGAGACCGCCCTTCTCAGGCTTGAAGGTCCGGTAGTTGATCGTCTCGGGGTTCTTGACCTCCCCTTGACTCCACGACCGGATCACGTCTGGCGATGCCACCGTGATGTTGACCTGATCGAACCCTTTGCCCTTGGCTTCGCCGCCCCAGAGTTCCTTCAAATGGGATTCAACGCTGTTTTCCATGTGATTGCTATGGTTAGTAATGGTCGTATTCAGCGGTAGAGGTTAGGCAGTCATATTCTCCAGCAGATCCGCGTCGGTCTGATCCCGAGGACCGACCTTGACGTTGAGCCCCAGGCTCTGCATTTCCTTGATCAAAACGTTAAAGGATTCCGGGGTTCCGGCTTCCAGATTGTTGTCACCCTTGACGATAGCTTCGTAGATTCGGGTCCGGCCCTGAACGTCGTCCGATTTCACGGTCAACAGCTCCTGCAGCGTGTAAGCCGCGCCGTAAGCTTCCAAGGCCCAGACTTCCATTTCCCCGAAGCGCTGACCGCCATACTGGGCTTTACCACCCAGGGGTTGCTGCGTCACCAGAGAGTAGGGGCCTACGGCACGAGCGTGGATCTTGTCTTCGACCAAGTGGCCCAGCTTCAGCATGTAGATGATGCCAACCACGACCTGCTGGTGGAAGGAGTCACCGGTCCGCCCGTCATGGAGGGTGGATTTCCCGTTCTCGCCGACCCAGCTGAAGCCATCGACCGCGCGGGCTTCCTTGAGGTAGTTCATGACTTCCTTTTCGGAAATCCCGTCGAAGACCGGCGTGGCCACCTTGAAACCCAAGGCTTTCGCGGCGACTCCCAAGTGAGTTTCAAGAACCTGCCCCACGTTCATCCGGCTCGGCACCCCGAGCGGGTTTAAGCAGATATCGACTGGCGTTCCATCTGAGAGGAACGGCATGTCCTGCTCAGGAACGATGTTGGCGACAACCCCCTTGTTTCCGTGCCGCCCGGCCATTTTGTCCCCGACCGAGAGCTTGCGCTTCTTCGCCACGTAGACCTTGACCTGCTTGATGATGCCCGGATCGACTTCGTCCCCGGTTTCCAGGGCATCGAGGCGACCTTCCCGCTCATCGTTGACATCGGAGAACTTCTGCTCAAACTGGCCGATGATCTCAACGATCTTGACCCGGATTGGGCTGTGTTCGATCTCGATCGATTCATAAGATTCAGCGAGCTTGCGCAGCAGAGTCTTCGTGATCTTGCGATTCGCCGGGATCAGAATTTCCCCCGTGCTGCCATCGACCACGTCGAGGGGGATCTTTTCGCCGAGCAGAACGTCGGAGAGCTTTTCCGTAAGCTGATCAGTGAGTTCCTCGAGCTTGCGCTTCCATTCTTCATCGATTTCGGCGAGTTGCTTCTCCTTCTCGGCCTTGGACAGCTTCTGGCGGACTGGCGTATTCCGAGATGAAACCCGCACATCCATAACGATGCCGCGACACCCGGACGGCACCCGCAGAGAGGTGTCCTTCACGTCGGCCGCCTTCTCACCGAAGATGGCACGCAGCAACCGCTCCTCGGGAGCCAATTCGGTCTCGCTCTTCGGAGTGATCTTCCCGACCAAAATGTCGCCAGGCTTCACTTCCGCACCGATCCGGATGACTCCATCGGGTCCAAGATGCTTGAGTGCTTCATCACCGACGTTGGGAATGTCCCGGGTGATTTCTTCAGGTCCCAACTTGGTGTCGCGGGCACCAATCTCGAACTCGTCAATGTGAATGGAGGTATAGATGTCCTCCTTCACGACGCGCTCGTTGATGGTGATGGCATCCTCGAAGTTGTAGCCATTCCAGGGCATGAAGGCGACGAGCACGTTTCGTCCCAGGGCGAGTTCACCCAACTCCGTGTTCGGACCATCGGCGAGAATGTCGCCCTCCTTGATCTCGTCTCCGCGGCGAACGATCGGTTTCTGATTCAAACAGGTGCCTGCGTTGGACCGCATGAACTTGCGAAGAGGATAGACGTAGATCCCCTTGTTCGCGTTTGGCTTTACGCACTCAACATTCGCCAAGAACTCGCGGTCGCTCACGGGTAGCTTGCCGTCCTTGGTGACCACGATCATTTCAGCCGTGGCGGCCGCAACGATCCCGTCGCCTTCGGCAACTATGACGGCGCGGGAGTCACGAGCGACCTTCTCTTCCATCCCCGTCCCAATGTACGGAGAATCGGAGATTAGCAGAGGCACTCCCTGCCGTTGCATGTTCGACCCCATCAAGGCGCGGTTGGCGTCATCGTGCTCCAAGAAGGGAATCAGGCTAGCGGCCACCGAAACCAACTGTTTTGGAGAGACGTCCATGTAGTCCGCCAATTTCGGGTCGACATCCTTGAAATCGCCCTTATCCCGCACGGTGATCTTCTTCTGGATGAAGTTGCCCTTGCCGTCGATCTCGTTGTTGGCCTGAGCGATCATATGGCGCTCCTCTTCATCAGCCGTGAGATAGACGATCTCAGCCTGAACCACGCCTTCTACGATTCGGCGGTAGGGCGTTTCGATAAAGCCGAACTCGTTGATCCCCGCGAAGGTCGACATCGAGTTGATGAGACCAATGTTGGGACCTTCCGGCGTTTCGATTGGGCAAATCCGTCCGTAGTGAGACGGGTGCACGTCGCGGACTTCGAATCCAGCACGGTCACGGTTGAGACCGCCTGGCCCGAGAGCCGAGAGACGCCTTTTGTGGGTCAACTCGGAGAGCGGGTTGGTCTGGTCCATGAACTGGCTGAGCTGGGACCGACCGAAGAAGTCCCGGACCACTGCCGAGAGAGCTTTCGGATTGATCAGCTTGCCCGGCGTCATCGCCTCGATGTTTACATCGTATAAGGTCATCCGCTCCTTAACGAGACGCTCCGTACGGGCCAAGCCGACCCGGCACTGATTCCCCAACAATTCGCCCACCGCACGCACCCGGCGGCTGCCCAGGTGGTCAATATCATCCAGCACGCCCTCGTTGCGCTTGAGCTTGAGCAGATACTTCAGGGAACAGACGAAGTCTTCCTTCGTCATGACCCGGCAATCGGAATCTGTCTTGATGCCGAGCTTCTGGTTGATCTTGTAACGCCCAACGCGAGTCAGGTCGTATTTCTTCGGATCAAAGAAGAGACGCTTGAGGAGAGCCTTGGCATTCGGAATGGTCGGAGGATCCCCAGGGCGCAGACGGCGATAAATGTCCTTGAGGGCCTCTTCCTCGTCGTGCGCCGGATCCTTCTTGAGGGACTTGATGAGGATGTCGTCCTGAGCCGTATCGAGAACAGGGACGGTCTTGTGCCCCAAAGCGAGCAATTGCTTGACCACGCCGATGGTCATCGGTTCGTAGGCTTTGCAGAGAACGATCTCTCCGTCCATCAAGTCAGTGAACGGGATGCGGGAGCTCAATTCCTCCTCATCGATGTCCGCTCGCAGTTCCAGATTCTCAACGTCGTAGAACTCCCGAATGATCTGCTCATCGGTTCCATAACCGATGGCTCGAAGAAAAGTGGTCGCGAGGAACTTCCGGCGACGACGGCGGCGATCGAGATAAACGTAGAGCAGATCGTTGGTGTCGAATTGCACTTCCAGCCAGGACCCACGGTCAGGAATGATCCGGAAGCCGTGAAGCTCTTTGCCATTCAAGTGATAGCTACGCTCGAAGCAGACGCCCGGAGAACGGTGCAATTGGCTGACGACAACCCGTTCGGCACCGTTGATGACAAAAGTTCCCCGGCGGGTCATGAGCGGCAGTTCGCCCATGTAAACACGCTCTTCCTTGGTCCCGCTTTCATCCTTCAAGGAGAAGGTCACGTAGAGGGGCGCGCTAAAAGTCTCCCCCTCTCGAAGCGCCTGCAATGCCGACAGCTTGGGATCACCAACCTCGTAGGAAACGAAGTCGAGCGTGAACTTCTCATCGTAGCTGTCAATCGGGAAAACTTCCCTGAAAACAGCTTGCAGCCCGGTGACCTTTCTTTTAGATGGAGGAACGTCCTTTTGGAGGAAGTCCTGATAAGATTCAAGCTGGACCTCAATGAGGTTGGGAGGCGTGATAGGCTCCTTGATCTTGCCGAAGTAGCGTCGTTCCAGTTTGTCCATAGAAGATTATCGGAGTGTAGTCAGGCTTTCGTCAGACGGTGTTTGAGCCGGGCTAGCCAGCGGCATCGATCCGCAGTTGCTGCGGTCTGGTTGGGATGCCAAGGTTAGCTTTGGGGCAGGGTCCTCAATGTCGGTGACGGATCAGAGGTTGAGAGCCTCTATCCGTTTTCAGCAACGAAACCTCAGTAACGAGCGTTTCGATCAGGGCCGACTGGATACCAAGGCGTCCAGCCGTATGTAGAAAAAGAAGGATTCGCAGAAGAAATCATCCGCGACGACGCGCGAAAGGTGCAGAAGGGTTTGCGCCCACTTGACCGCACGGGCAATCCACAGCAAAAGGGGACGGTCCCCGCCGAAAAGGCGCGCCGCATTTGTTTCCGGGCCGAAGCGAAGAAGAAAGGAAGCTTCAAAGTCAAAAATCCGAAAACCAAGCCCCTTAGGCAACACTCAAGCGCAGACCCGAAGGCCGGAAGTGAGATAAGGGGACGCATGAAAGACGAGTCCGGCCTGAAGATCAGGAGAAAGAAAGACCGGTCGTCAACAGCGCACACGAATTTACTGATGTCAAGAAAAAGAATCCACCGTCCGGTATAATTCGGACGGTGGAATCTCGTGAGAAATGAAAAAAGCGTTTAGTTACTTGAGGTTAACCTTGGCGCCAGCTGCTTCCAGCTTCTTCTTGATTTCCTCAGCTTCCGCCTTCGGAACGCCCTCGCGGACGACTGAAGGAGCGCTTTCCACCAAGGTCTTCGCATCGCCGAGGCCCAAACCGGGCACCACGCCGCGAACTTCCTTGATGACCGCGATCTTGTTGTCGCCGAAGCTGGCGAGTTCAACGGTGAACTCGGTCTTCTCCTCCACAGGCTCGGCTGCTGCCGCTGCGGGCATTGCCATTGCCATGCCCATAGGTGCTGCGGCGCTCACGCCCCACTCTTCCTCAAGCGTCTTCACCAACTCAGCAACCTCAAGAATAGTGAGCTTGTTGAGTTCTTCTTTGATTTTATTTAGGTCTGCCATGTTCGTTTTCGGTATTGTCGTGCCGGAAAGCGTTCCGCCGTTTCAAGTCCGCCGCCGCGGACCCGACAAGGAACCAGTTGTGTTTTCAATCAGACAGCCCATCGGGACTGTCATCTGGTCAAATCCATTGCGCGGGTGAGGTCCAAGGACGTCACCCAGCCTGGCCTCAGGCGGCTTCCTTGTCCGCCTTGGCCTGAAGCACCCGGGCCAACGAAGCTCCGGGTTCGTTGAGGGTCCGCACCAGCTTGGAGCCTGGTGCCTGGAGCACGCCCAGAAGCTGAGCCAGCAGGACCGGACGCGGGGGAAGGTCGGCGAGGCCGCGAACATCGTCGGGGCTGAGGTAAACCCCGTCGAGAATCCCCGAGCGTATGGTGCCCTTGGAGAACTCCTTGGCGAAATCCCGAAGAACCTTCGCGGCGGCACAGATGTCGCTCTCGCCCGTGACGATTGCGTTCTGCCCCTTCAGCGTTGCATCAATCTCGGTCGGTGCATTGACGGAGCGCAAGGCCCTCCTCACAAAGCTATTCTTTGCCACTTCGCAACGCGAGCCAGTTTGGTTCAGGCGCTTGCGCAACTCGGAGAATTGCTTCACCGTAATGCCTGCATATTCGGTCACAATCACGAACGGGGAGGAATTCAGTCGCTCCAGGATCCCGTTGATGATCAATTCTTTGTCGGCGTTCATCGTCGTTTCTGTGATTGTTCCAATTAAAGCGCCGCCCGCATCAACGGCCCGGCATCGACGGTAACCCCAGGAGACATGGTCCCGGCTATCGTCACGGCACGAATGTAAATCCCCCGAGCCGTCGCCGGCTTGGCCCCCTGAACGGCATCAACAGCCGCCTTGGTGTTGTCGATCAATTGCTCCGGAGTGAAGGAAGCTTTCCCGACTGTCATCGACACATTGGCGTTCTTGTCGAGTTTAAAGTCGACCCGACCGGCCTTGACCTCAAGCACCGCCTTTGCGGTATCGTCAGTCACCGTTCCCGTCTTCGGATTCGGCATGAGCCCGCGTGGGCCGAGAATTCGTCCCAATTTGCGCAACTCAGTCATCGCGGCCGGAGTCGCCACCGCGACGTCGAAATCGAGGAAGTTCTCATCGCGAACCCGCTTGATCAGGTCTTCCATCCCCACGAACTCGGCACCAGCCTTCCGCGCGGCCTCGGCGGCATCACCTTCAGCGAACACGGCGACCCGGACATCCTTCCCGCTGCCATGAGGCAGGGAGCAGGTGCCCCGGACCATTTGGTCGGACTGCTTGGGATCAACGCCCAAACGGACGGAAACCGTCACGGTCTGGTCGAACTTAGGCGAAGGGAATTTCTTCACCACTTTGACGGCTTCATCCAGCGGGTAGACCTTGCTCGAGTCTACCAGCTTGGCGGCTTCCATGTATCGCTTGCTGCGCTTTTTTGGCATGTTCTTGATGCAGTCCGAACGAGCCCCAGGCTCTCCTGCGGTTTGTGTTCTAAAAAATCAATTGCCCCAATCGATGTCGATCCCCATCTGGCGTGCGGTGCCAGCGAGCGTCCGGGCGGCGGCCTCCTCATCGGTGGTATTCATGTCGCGCATCTTGATCTTCACGACATCCATGAGTTGAGCCTTGGTGAGCTTGCCCACCTTCTTCTTGTGTGGCTCGGCAGAGCCCGACGCGATGTTGGCAGCCTTTTTGAGTAGGTTGCCAGACGGCGGCTGCTTCGTGACAAAGGTAAAGCTCTTGTCCTTGTAAACGGTAATCACCACCGGCAAGACGTCGCCCGCTTGGGCTTGGGTCTGGGCGTTGAACTCTTTACAGAACGCCATGATGTTGACGCCTGCCTGACCAAGGGCGGGGCCCACCGGGGGCGAAGGATTCGCCGCGCCCGCTTTGATCTGCAGTTTAATGAATTTGATAATTTCCTTGGCCATGTCCTTATCTCGCTAAAACTCCTGGCTTCACGCCCGCTCAACTTGCCAAAACTCCAGATCCACCGGAGTCGGCCTCCCAAACATATTCACAGTCACTCGCAACTTGCCCTTGGCGAGATCGACCTCTTCCACAATGCCGTTCTGACTCTCGAACGGACCGTCTGCTACCTTGATGGTCTCTCCGACTTCGAACTGAACCGCGTAGTTGGTCCCTTCCTGGCCCTGTTTGATTTGAGCAAGCAAACTGGCCACCTCAGCCGCCTTCATGGGCATTGGCTTGGTCTTGGACCCGGCGAAATTGATGACACCCGGGGTTTCCTGAATGAAGTACCACGACCGGTCCACAAGGGTCCCGTCGTCATTCATGAGGTGCATGTTGATGATCACGTAACCAGGGAAGAACTTCCGCTTGGTCTCGCGTTTCTCCCCTCTTTTGACCTCGGAAACATTCTCCATCGGGAGCAGAACCTCAAAAATCACGTCGGAAACCTCTTCGGTTTCGATCCGGCGCAACATGTTATCATGCACTTTCTGCTCCTGGCCGGAGAGGACCTGGATCACGTACCACTGATCATGGGCTGGAGGGACGATGGGCATGAGGGGTAGAAAATCGAAAAATTTAGAGCCCGTTGACGAAGTCCATCAGGTTGAGGAACACGAAATCCCAGATCGCAACGAAGCCGCCGAGCAAGACCATGGCGATGAGCACCACCATGGTGGAATCGATCAATTCTTTGTAGCGCTTGACGCCCTTTTCACGAGGATCCCACGGCCAAGTCGCCTTGTGCAACTCGACCTTCACCTCATGAATGAACTTTCCGGGATGAAATGCCATGTCTACCAAAAATTTGTTCGCCCCAAGGGGAGAGTCTTCCGCAGTTGATGAAATCCCCACAGGAAGGAACTCCTGGCGAGGAAACGCAGTCCTTGCGAGGAATGCATCCACCGAGTGGCAGGGTAGGCGGGACTCGAACCCACAACCAACGGTTTTGGAGACCGCTACTCTACCAATTGAGCTACTACCCTAAACTCGGAGGGCACGTATCGTAACACGAGTCCTGAAGTTGACAAATTTCTCTTTGAGGATTCTGCCCTGTTTTTGGGATTTGGCGAAATGCCCCCTCCCTGAGAAAACGAAAACGCGGTGGAGACTAGCTCCACCGCGCTTCGAAAAACCTTTATTTGAGCTCCAGAATCCGACCGAGGCGGGACTCCAGAGCTCCAAAGGACTGTGATCAGTCGAGAATATCAGCGACCCGGCCAGCACCAACGGTCCGGCCACCTTCGCGGATAGCGAAACGGATGGTCTTCTCCATGGCGATCGGGGTGATCAATTCCACCTCAAGCTCAAGGTCGTCTCCAGGCATGACCATTTCGACACCTTCGGGGAGCTTGATGCTGCCAGTCACGTCGGTCGTCCGGAAGTAAAACTGCGGGCGATAGTTGCTGAAGAAAGGAGTGTGACGACCGCCCTCGTCCTTGCTGAGGACATAGACTTGAGCCTTGAACTTCTTGTGAGGCTTGATCGAACCCGGCTTGGCAATGACTTGCCCACGCTCGATGTTCTCCTTTTTGACCCCGCGAAGGAGGAGACCGACGTTGTCGCCAGCCCGGCCTTCGTCGAGAAGCTTGCGGAACATTTCGATGTCGGTGACGGTCGTCTTGACGGTATCACGAATACCGACGATCTCGACTTCCTCCATCTTTTTGACGATCCCTCGCTCGATCCGTCCGGTGGCAACCGTGCCGCGACCTTCAATCGAGAACACGTCTTCGACTGGAAGCAGGAAGGGCAGATCGATCGGGCGCTCGGGCTGCGGGATATAATCATCCACTGCCTTCATGAGCTTGAGAATGTTCTCCTTGTGAACCGGATCATCTTCCATCGCCTTGAGGGCAGAGCCCTTGACGACAGGGATGTCATCGCCCGGAAATTCGTACTGGCTAAGAAGGTCACGAACTTCGATTTCGACAAGCTCAAGAAGCTCTTCGTCATCAACTTGATCGACCTTGTTGAGGAAAACCACGATGGCGGGGACACCGACCTGACGAGCAAGCAGGATGTGCTCACGGGTCTGGGGCATCGGACCGTCAGCTGCACTGACCACGAGAATGGCCCCGTCCATCTGGGCAGCACCGGTGATCATGTTCTTCACGTAGTCGGCGTGACCAGGACAATCAACGTGCGCGTAGTGGCGGTTCTCGGTCTCGTACTCGACGTGAGCCGTGTTGATTGTGATCCCACGCTCTTTCTCCTCAGGAGCGGCGTCGATTTCGTTGTAGGCCTTCTTCTGAGCCAATCCCTTCTCGGCGAGAGTGTTGGTGATCGCAGCAGTGAGGGTCGTTTTGCCGTGGTCAACGTGGCCGATGGTCCCGACGTTCACGTGGGGTTTGTTCCGTTTAAAAGCTTCCTTAGCCATTTGCCTGTGGTTTCCCTAGAATGTTGTAAGTCTGTCGGTTGTTCGATTCGATGCCGTTTTCAGCGGCCTCAGGATGAGAAATCCCGACCCTCTCCCCAAAGAGAAAAAGAACGGGAATGGTCGCCCCCCCTTCGGAAACCTATCAACCCCCATTTGCTGAGGGGTTGATTCGATCTCCGGCTGGCGGACTCTTTTACTGCTTAATCAAAGCTCTTGATGGGAATTGAACCCATGACCTCTTCCTTACCAAGGAAGCGCTCTACCGCTGAGCTACAAGAGCCTTGTTTAGACAGAGGCTGCGTTTTTTTGGTTCGCGCCACCCCTGCGGCTTCCCAAATCCGCAGTAGCGGGCGAGACTTGGAAAAATTCAGGCTGAACACCCTAACAGAATTCAACCAAAATTCCTCGCCAAACCACCGTGGGCCCGGGAGCGTCGGAGACAGTAACTGGTTGCTCACCGGTGTCAAAAACAAAGCTGATCTTTTGTCATCTTGACCCGTTGGGGCCTCCGTCCAAGCTCACCCGCTCCACCAACCGCTCGATCGCCATCGAGCGCCCCGTATTCTCGTCGACCTCCACCACCAATCCTCGCAATTCCACCTCACCCTTGGCCAAGTGGAACCGCGTCGGCATCGCGCGGACAAACTTCTCGACGACGGCCTCGATCTCTGAACCGATCACTGACTCCGTCACACCGCACATTCCCGCATCGCAGAGGAAAGCGGTGCCGCCAGGAAAAATGCACTCGTCCGCCGTCTGCACGTGGGTGTGGGTTCCGACGACGAGGGACACCTGGCCGTCCAGGAACCGACCGACTGCCTGTTTTTCGCTGGTGGCTTCTGCATGGAAGTCGACCACGATGATCGGGGTTTGCTCGCGGATCCGTCCGACCTCCGCCCGGAGCGCGAGGAAGGGATTCTCGAGATCCTGGCGCATGAAGGTCCGTCCCTGGGCATTGATGACGCCAATGGCACCCTTGGCCGTTTCCAAGACAACGCTGCCCGCCCCTGGGACTCCATCGGGATAGTTCAGGGGCCGCAAGAGCCGGGGCTCGCTCCCGATGAACGGGATGATGTCCGGTTGGTCCCAGATATGGTCTCCAGTTGTCACCACCGCCGCACCAGCCCGCAGGAAATCGATGGTGATTCTTGGAGTGATCCCCCGTCCACCTGCCGAGTTCTCCCCGTTGACGATCGCAAAATCGATCTCCCTTTCCTTCTTTAATACCGGAAGGCGCGAGATCACCGCCCGTCGACCGAGTTCCCCCACCACATCACCCAAAAAGAGAATCCTTACCATGACACGTAGTTCCGTATCATTGTGGAGAGTCTCCTCTTTCCCACAACAACGGGTTTCGAAAATGAAGTGCCTCTTTCTTGCGATGCTCTCGATCCCGGCTTGGCCGGTAGCTGCGGAATCTCTTTCCAGCCCATTTCACCTCTCCGCTTCAGGCGAGTTACCAGATTGGTCGCGGCTCGATCCCTACCAGCGTACGATCAGCCGGGCGGACTTCGTTCACGAGTGGACCTCCAACTATTACGGCGGCCAAAGCCCGGCGAACGCCTCCCCGTTGATCACGATTCTCGATGACCGGGTTCGTATCGTGAAACAGTTCAAGCGGCCCGCTGAGATCTATGAACTCTTCTTTGCCCCGTCCTCCGGTCCTCCGCCCCCGGGTCGGATTTGGCGTGGAGTCCAGGATTTGCCGCCCGCAGCGTCCTTGGACAAACCGCTCGATGGTCTCCGCATTGCCATCGACCCCGGTCACATCGGCGGCGAGTGGGCCCGCATGGAGCAGCGTTGGTTCCTCATTCCGGAGCGGCCTGTCCCCGGCGATCCTAAGAGCGATGCGGTGATCACCCGCCCGCCGCCCAATCCGGCGACGGCCCCCCGTTCAGAGCGCGTCCCCGTCAAAGAGGGCGAAATTGTCCTCCGGGTTGCGGAGTTACTGGAGCAAAAGCTGACGAAGCAGGGGGCCAGGGTCGCGTTGGTTCGCCGCCTGTTCGAACCCGTCACTCGAAAGCGCCCGCAGGATTTTTTGGAGGAAGCACGCCTCGCGGGAGGATTCCCCGTCGGCACCGATCCAGAAACCAATCGGGCCTTGGCCAGCGCAGCGGAGCGGATGTTTTACTTGAGCGATGAAATCCGGGCCAGAGCCACGAAGATCAATCGCCTTTTCAAGCCCGATTTCGCAATCTGCCTTCACGTCAATGCCGAACCTTGGGGAGACCCGGAGAACCCAGATTTTGTGGCCGCCAACCACTTTCACATGCTCATCAACGGCACCTACAGCGATGCGGAAATCGCTTTCGACGACCAACGCTTTGAGCTCTTGCACCGGCTGGTGGAGCGCATGCATCCTGAGGAAGAGGCTCTTTCCGCGACGGTGGCTGGAGTCGTCGCGACGGTGACTGGCCTGCCAGCGTATCTCTACCCCGGCAGCAACGCTCGCCGGACGCCGGTGAGCGAGTATGTGTGGTCCCGCAATCTTCTGGCTACCCGGGTTTATGAATGCCCGGTGGTATTCCTGGAACCGTATGTCATGAACAACCAGGTCACTCATGACCGGGTCCAAGCAGGCGAGTATCACGGCAACCGGGAGATCCTCGGCAATAGCTATGTAAACCTTTATGAGGAATACGCGGATTCGGTGGCCACAGGCGTGGTGACCTACTTCCGCAATCATCGCCGGCAGTAGCCGCGCCTTCCCACATGAATCCCCCACCCCACATCCACCTCCCCTCCGTCGTCTGGATCGCCGGTTGCGGCTTTATCGGCCGCAAACTCGCCGAAACTCTCCATGCCCGGGGAAGCACCGTCGTCGGATTGACCCATTCGGTTGCTTCTGCGGAAGCCCTGGCCACCGAAGCCCCGTTTGCGGTTTGCGCTTGTGACATCAGTTCTCCGGAATCCCTTGCGGCGTTGGCGGCCACTGCCCCCCAGCCCGACGCTATTGTTCATTGCGCCAGTTCCGGAAGGGGTGGGGCCGATCAGTATGAAGCGGTCTATTTCCAAGGCTGCGCGAACTTTCTCCAGGCCTGCCCCAGCGCGATTCTCCTCTTCACCTCAAGCACGAGCGTTTATCCTCAGATCGCGGGGGAGGCCGTCGATGAATCCTCCCCTGCCCTCCCGGACCGCGAAACCGGACAAATTCTCCGGCGCACCGAGGATCTCGTGACCTCGCACAGCGGTATCGTGGCCCGGCTCGCTGGACTGTATGGCCCAGGTCGTTCTGTCCTCCTGCAACGCTTCCTCGACGGCTCGGCCCGGATCGAGGAAGGGGAGAGCCGCTACCTGAACCAGGTTCATCGGGATGATGTTGTCTCCGCGCTTGTTGCCCTCTTGTCCCACCCCGGCGACGCCTCCGGGCAGATCTACAACGTGGCCGACGGCGAAGCTCTGACCCAGCGGGAATGCTACGAACAACTCGCCGCCCACTTTGGCACCTCAGTGCCGCCGGAAGGTCCGCGGGACTTGAACCGGAAGCGCGGGTGGACTCACAAACGAATCGTCATCGACAAACTCCGCGCCCTGGGTTGGAGCCCGCTTTACCCCAGTTTCCTCGATGCGGTGCGCCACGATCCGGAACTAGTCCCGTCAATCCGGGCGCTCACGCCTGGCAATTTGGCCATGTGACGAAACCGTCGCAAACAGTCATCTGGCAACATCGCCAGGAGACTGATTCGCTTCATTTTGTCCCGTGGCGATATCGCCAGGAGGGCAAACGGACGCAAGCAGGAGCTTGGCAAGATCGCCAGGTAACGAAATCGTCACACATCGGCATCTGGCGAGATCGCCAGTAGGTGATTTTGCGGGGTTTGGGTCGTGGCAAGATCGCCAGGAGCTGGAATGGCTCTGGATTGGCATATGGCGATCTCGCCAGCACTGGCCATTTCACGTTATGCCTCAGCAAGTCTCGGGATTCGACGGCTCCGGGTATCACTTGGAAAGCTCAACCACACGAACCCGGCAATCATTCCTCTCCTCATCGCACTCCGAGGCTGGCAAGACCGGTCGGCCCCGCGCAAGATTCAATACGCCAATCCTCTAAGGCTTTACCGACTCCCGTGTCGTGATCATTGCCGGAGTGCTCAAGTTCTCTCCCTCATCGCGTCTGGCTCCGGACTGGCGCGGACCTCCCCTCTTCCCATGAAAACCCTCTTTGTGGCGCTTTGGATTGTTTGTGGACTCGTTTCCTCCACGTTGGCCAACGGGCTCATTGTTGTCGACGAACCGGTCGAGATGCCGCGCATCATGCCTCCGGTGCCGCCCCACCCACCATTCCCTCCGCATCGCCCTCTCCCTCCCCGCCCGATTCACCGGCTTATGCCGCTCGACCTGAAACGCCAGCAGGTGGAGGTTCAAATCAAGGATCAGATCGCCACGACTCAGGTTCTCCAAGTCTTCGAGAACAACACTTCGAACCGATTCGAAGGCACCTTTCTCTTTCCACTTCCAGCAGGTGCCCACGTCAATGACTTCTCCATGGAGATCAATGGCGAGCTGGTGAAAGCGGAACTCCTCGATGCCGCCAAGGCCCGCCAGATCTACGAAGAGATCGTCCGCAAGGCACTCGACCCCGCCCTCTTCGAATACGCCGGGCGCGCCCTCTTCAAGGTGCGCATTTTCCCGATCGAACCCCACTCCACCAAGGAAGTCCGCATCCGCTACTCCGAACTCCTTTCCAAAGACGGCAACTTCATCCGCTACTCCTACCCCCTCGACACGAGCAAATACTCCCTCAAACCGATCCCCGATTTCACGATGAAGATCGAAGTCGAGGCCGGTCCGGATCGGATCATCAAAACCCTCTATTCGCCCTCTCACGAGGTCGAGATCACCCGCAAAGACGATCACCATGCCGTGCTCGGCCTGGAAACCGAAAAGATGGCGATCGACGAGGATTTCCAGCTCTACCTCTCCCACCGAACCGCCAACGGCGATCCCGTGGATCTCGATTTCCTCACCTATCATGAGAACGGCGCCGACGAACCCGGCCATTTTCTCCTCCTCGTCACTCCCCCGGCTTGGGACAAGTCCGCCAAGCCAATGCCCAAGGACGTGATCTTCGTCTTCGATTCCTCCGGCTCGATGAAGGGGGAAAAGATGGAGCAAGCCCGCAAGGCCATGCGCTTTTGTGTGGATCACCTCAACCCCGGGGATCGCTTCGAGGTCATCCGTTTCTCCACCGAGGCCGAGGCGGTCTTCGGCAAACTCGTTCCGGCGGATGATGCCCAACGCGGCAAGGCCCGCGAATTCCTCGACGACGTCGATGCCATCGGCGGCACCGCGATTGAGGAAGCCCTCTCCCTCGCCATGAAAACCGCGGCGAGCCAGGCAGAACCGGCGCGCCCGATGCAGATCCTCTTTCTGACCGACGGCAAACCCACGCTCGGAGCGACCCAGGACGAAGTGATCCTGAAGTCAATGGAGCGCGCCAAGGGCGAGACCAAGGCTCCGATCAGGGTGTTCTGCTTTGGGATCGGGACCTCCCTGAACACGCACCTGCTGGATCTCATCACGGAACGGACCCGCGCCGTCAGCGAATACGTCCTGCCCGAGGAAGACATTGAGGAAACAGTCTCCCGCTTCTTTGCCAAGATTTCTGATCCCGTGCTCACCGGCTTGCAGCTGGAAATCGACGGCGCGGAGTGGATCCGTAACCGTTATCCCAAGGACTTGCCCGACCTCTTCCACGGCGATCAACTCGTCGTTCTGGGCACCTACAAACGCGGGGCCAAAGACGGCAGCGTGAGGCTGAGCGGGACGATCGCCGGGGAACAACGCGATTTCTTCCTGGCGACCGCCCTGGGGGGAAATCGCGACAACCCGTTGATCGCGAAACTCTGGGCCACTCGCCGGGTCGGCTATTTGCTCGATGAAATCCGCCTTCACGGCGAGAGCGAGGAACTCAAGGACGAGGTGGCCCAGCTCAGCCGGAAATACGGGATCGTCACGCCGTACACGTCCTACCTGATCCTGGAGGACGAAACCCGGCGCGGTGTCCCTGTCCCGCTTCGCACCCAAGCTCCTGTCCCCATGTCCGCGCCCGGTTCGGCCGGCATCGCCAAGGACTACGACGATTTCCGCTCCAAAACCGAAGGGGTCGATGCCGTGGGCGCCGCCCAAGCTTCCAAGGCGCTCAAAGAATCCCGGAGCGGTTCAAGCATCGCCGAGGCCAACGCCGTGGTCGACAAAGCCCGGGGAGAACAGATCGAGCTGAATCAATCCCGCACTCTGGCCGGCAAGACCTTTTTCCAGAACGGCGTCATCTGGGTCGATCAAGAGGCCCAGGACCTGCCGGCCTCGGCGCCGCGCCGCCAGCTCAAGTTCGCATCCAAGGAATATTTCGATCTGCTCGCCGCCAACCCATTCCTGAGCCAGTGGCTCTCGGTCGGCCCCGCGGTCCAGGTCGTGCTCGAAAAGGAACTCATTGAAATCGGCAACTGAATGAAACTTCCCCTCCTCCTCACCGCCGTGCTGGCCACGGCTTCGCTTCCCGCCGCGGAACCGGTCGCCAAGCCAAAGGTCGAAGTCTGCTTCGTCCTCGACACCACCGGGTCCATGGGCGGCTTGATCCAGGGCGCCAAGGACAAGATCTGGTCGATCGCCAACGAGATGGTCTCCACCAAGCCGACCCCGGAAATCAAGTTCGGCCTCATCGGCTACCGCGACCGCGGCGATGACTACATCACCAAGGTCTACCCGCTCTCCGACGATATCGACGACATTTACGGCAAGCTCATGGAATTCCAGGCTCAAGGCGGCGGCGACACTCCGGAGTCGGTGAACCAAGCTCTTCACGAAGCGGTCACCAAGATGGATTGGAATCCCAGCCGCGAGGTCCTCAAAATCGTCTTCCTCGTGGGCGACGCCCCGCCCCGCATGGATTTCCAGGACGACGTCAAATATCCGGAGGTCTGCCAGATGGCGATGAAGAAGGATCTCATCATCAACACGATCCAGTGCGGCAACATCGCGGAGACCACCCCCTTCTGGAATGAGATCGCCGACAAGGCGGAGGGCGAATACGCGGCCATCCTCCAAGACGGAGGCACGGTGGCGGTCGCCACTCCCTATGATGACTCGATCACCTCGGTAAACAGCGCCTTGGCCAAGACCGTGATCGGTTATGGAGACATGACCGTTCAGCGGGCCGTGGAGGGCAAACTCGCGGTGAACGCCGCCGCACCCGCTGAAGCGATCGCGGATCGGGCCGGATTTCTCGTGAGAACGAAATCCGCTCCGGCCGCCAGCGCCAAAGTCATCAGCGGGGGCCAGGACCTCGTCTCCTTGGTAGAGGAAGGGGAACTCGATCTGGAAAAAGTGGAGAATGCCAAACTGCCCGAGTCTCTCAAAGCCCTTGGCAAAGAGGAGCAGAAGGCCGCCGTGGAAAAGAACCTCACCGAACGCAAACGCCTCAACACGGAGATGGAAGAGCTCGTCAAGAAACGCTCCGCCTACCTCGAAGAAGAGAAAAAGCGCCAGGCCGCCGCAGGCAAATCCGACGGCTTCGACGCCCAAGTCAAATCCATGATCAAGCAACAAGCTGCCGCCAAAGGAATCAACTACGGCACGGCTGAGTAATCCAAGAACCAAGAACCGTGAAACCCCTGCTCTTCGCACTCACCCTCGCTTCAGCCGCCGCCGCGGAGCCAATCGAAATCACCGCCAAATCCGAAAGCGGCTTGATCGCCCCGGGCGAAACTTCCGCTCATGTCCTCGTGCGCCTCCGCGCCGGGAAAGCCCCGGAAGCCGTCGGCCCTTTGAAACTGAATCTCGCCCTCGTGATCGACCGCTCCGGTTCGATGAGCGGCGTGAAAATCGAGGACGCCCGGTCCGCCGCCGCCGCCATGGTCAAAAAGCTCAACGATGGCGACCGCGTTGCCATCGTCAGCTATTCCGACGAAGTCCGCGTCGATGCCGAATCGACCGTGGTGAACGAGACGAGTCGCCCTAAGCTCCTCGAAGCGATCGCCAAAATCACCGATGACGGCTCCACCAACCTTGGCGGCGGCTTGATCGAGGGCCTGGCCCAAGTCAGCAAGCATCTCGCTCCGGCCGGCGTCAATCGCGTCTTGCTCATCTCCGACGGCCTCGCCAATCGCGGCGTCCAGGAACCGCGCGAACTCAACCGGATCGCCCGGGAAGCCCTGCAAAAAGGGGTCATCACCACGACGATCGGTCTGGGCACGGACTACAATGAGGATCTCATGACCGGTCTGGCCGATCACGGCGGAGGGAACTACTACTTCGTCGAAGATTCCACCAAGGTCGAACCCACGCTCAACGAGGAAGTCCGCCAGATGGCCGCCACGGTCGCCCGCGATGTCGCACTCCACGTTAATTTGAGCAACGGCCTCAAAGTCGAAAAAGTCCACGGCTGGGTGCCGCGCGAAGAGGGTGAAACCTTTATCGTCCCGCTCGGCGATTTCTTCTCCAGCCAACTCCGCTCCGTGCTTTGGAAGTTCAAGCTCCCCGCCGATCTCAAGGAAGGCGCCGAAGTCGTCCTCGGCCCGATCGAACTGACCTGCAACGTCGCGGGCGAAGATGGCAAACTCCACCGCCTCACTACCGAAGCGATCCATCTCAAGGTCAGTGCCGACAAAGCCGCCGTGCTCGCCTCCCGCGACGTGGAAGTCTCCGCCCGGATCGCCGAAATCGAACTGGCCACCAGCATGGAAAGCGCCTCCCAACTCGTCGCCGAAGGGAAGTTCGAGGAAGCCAAGACCCTTCTCACCACCGCCGTCGCCACCGCCAAGGAAAAAGGCGCCAATCTCCCACCGGATGCCGCCAAGGACCTCGTCGGCGCAGCCGAAGCGGCCGAACGAAGAGGAATGCGTATTGATCAAGCCGCCGTCAGTGCCCCAGCCGCTAAAGCGTTTACCAAGGGCGGCAAGGCGGAGGCGCAGATGCTCAAGAAGAAGTAGACAATCGGGCAGCCATCCCGCTGTGAGTTCAATCTAACGGAGATGTCCACCACCTTCATTCACACCCGGCTAGCGAGCCAGCGCCACGCCGATTTTCTCTACCGCAGTCGTGCGGGAGGCGGGGGTTGAGGCGGCCGGAGCCGGAGCTGGTGCCTTCTCGCGGCGAGCCCGGACCTTTTGGGCGGGTGGGGTCAGGCCGACCGCAGCCCAAATCAGGGAATCCGCATCGAGCCGCAGGTCGAGTTCGGAAATCGTTGCACGAAGGCGTTTGCGAAGGTTCGTGATCGCCTTGTCCCGAGCCGAACGAGCGTCTTTCTGGTCCTTCTTTTGGGTGTCCACTGCGGACCGCGCGCTTTTCAGGTCGGCGTGCAATTGGTTGGCGCGGGCGGCGTTCACCTCGAAATCGGAGACTTCGTGTCCCGGATTGTCTTGAAAGTATTTGGCCAAGTCGGCGAGGAGTTGCTCCCGCTCAGCGACCTTCCGGGGCGCCTGCGTGGTCCCGTTCCCGAAGCCGGCCACCCGCCAGCGCTCGGACCAATCATCGCCGAGATGGAACGAAAGCGGTTTCTTGGCCTGCGCAATGAAGGTGCGGCCCGCCGCATCAGCCTTCCGCAAAGCCGAGCGAAGCGCCGGTGTGGCAGCGGCCCGGGCGGCTTCGTAAGCCACGTCAGCGGCCACGGCCCGATCAAGATCCGCTTGGATCGTCTCGGGGGTGTTCTGGACGATACCGGCGGCAGCTCCATAGGTGGTCAGGCCATCGATGAAGTCGGTCGACGTGGTGGTGAGTTCCGGAAGGTTATCCGGGATCGCGTAGTTTGTCAGGCTCATTGGATCGAATGTTGAATGAGTGCATATTATCAAAAAATATAAACTAATTCAAGTCGAATTATGTAAGGTATGGAAATTTCTTACTAATTCATCGAACCGATGATCGTCGAGCAGCCTCAACTTCCGGTCCTCGGGCAGTACGGCGGAAGCCGAACCGCCGGGTTGATAGCCTCAGACATCCGACCTGCGGAGGGAAATCAAGCAACGGTAAGGAAGCGGAATGAGCCAAGGTCTCTCCAGCCTGCAGGGCGTGCGAACTCCAGCCCGGGGTTTGGAAAACCCTGGGTTGCCGGACAAGACAATGGTCCAACCCCAAAGGTGGTTGCATTGGCGCATCGTGCGCGAGTCCGCAACCGCCTTCGGGATTGGAACCCGGTTACCGAATCGTGTCCCAGGGTTCTCTGGAACCCTGGACTCGAATCCGGAAGCCCGTCGGGCTTCATCATCGGCATCGTAAATGATCTGGATAGCCCAGCGTCCGCCGGTTGGACGGGCATCGATCCGGCCGAGTGAAGCGCGGACCAGGCGCACGGCTGGATCGATCTCGACGTCCTTCTCACCGAGGGTTCCGGTGAAGTGGAGCTCCAGGCGCAGAGTGTCGCCCTCGATCAACTCGGGCCAATCAAAGTCGGCTCCGCCGGGGGGTTCGGAGAGCTTGCCGTTGGTGAGATTTGCGTAGAGAACGGCCTGCACGTTGCGGCGTGCGGGCTGTCAACGCTGGGTCGAACAACTTAAAGCCGATCGGGGCGGAGTTCGGTGAAAAGACTTTGCGGAACGGAATGTCGCCGCCATCGGTAGAGACGTGTCGATATCGTTGCATGAATCTTGCCGCCACACGCTGTCGTTTCCCATTCTCCCGTAGAGTTGGGGCCCCGAAATTGGATAAACCTATCAGCCGATTAAACGTCTTGATGGTTTTATTAACAGCTCGCGGCGACATTAAAGAGCAACACGACCAAGCCGGCTAAGGGCTTACAGGCATCCATCGATGTATCGTCGGACAAGTAACTTCTTATCGTGCAATGGGACGACGGAGTCCCGGCCTCCGGTCATTCAGGTTTCCGCTGACTCCCCGATCATCACTACGCTCCGATGACCCAATGAGCCCATCTCAGCCCGCCCACACCCGCCGCTACAGCGCCTTCATTAGCTACCGTCACGCGGACAACACCCAGGAAGGCCGCCGCTGGGCCGAATGGCTACACCGAGGTCTGGAGCGCTACGTCGTGCCGCCCGATCTCATCAGCACCCCGAACCTACGCGGCGACCCAATCCGCGACTCCCTCTACCCCATCTTCCGCGACGAGGACGAACTCCCCGCCAACGCCGACCTCGCCACCGGCATCCGCGCCGCGCTGGAGGTGAGCGATCACCTCATCGTCCTGTGCAGCCCCCGCAGTGCCGTTAGCCCCTGGGTGCGCAAGGAAGTGCGCGAGTTCAAACAACTCGGCCGCAGCGACCGCATCCTCGCCATCATCATCGCCGGCGAACCCAACGCCGACGACCCCGCCAAAGCCCGCGAAGGCATCCTGCGCGACGAAGAATGCTTCTGCGAAGAACTGCGCTTCGGAGCCATGCGCGACGACGGCACGCTCGACTGGACCATCCGCACCGAACCCCTCGCCGCCGACCTCCGCCCCAACGGCACCCGGGCCGAAGGCTTCGTCACCGCCGAGGCTTATCGCGAACACCTCACGCTCAACAGCAGCCTCACCCCGGACAAGATCGCCACCCGCACCGAAGTTTACCGCCAGCAGCTCGATCATGCTTTGAACAAAATTATCGCTGGACTGCTCGGAGTGCCACTCGGACAGCTCAAAGATCGCGATGCAGCCCGTCGCACTGCCTTGGCCGAAGCCGAAGCCGACAAACAGCGCCAGATCGCCGAGCGCGAACGCCGGTTGGCCGAGCAAGCACAACGCTCCGCCGAAGAAGCCCACCGCGCCAAGGTGGCGACCGAACGCACTGCCCGCCGCCTCGCCATCGCCGGTGCTGGTGCGTTGATGCTCGCATTGCTCACGGGATGGTTCTGGTGGCAGGCAGGGAAGGAAAAGGACATTGCCGTCAAGGCACAAAACGAAGCCGACCAGCAGCGCGCCGCCGCACAGACTGCACTGGCCGAGTCCAATCGCCAGCTTGAGCGCTCCCAAGTGGAGGAAGGTCGCGCTTGGCTGGAGCGCGGACGGGCGGCGCTGAACAGAGGCGATCACCTCGGTGCCCTCATGCTTGCAGGGCGCGCCATTGGCTACCAAGGCTATGGCCGTATGGCGCAGGAGGCCCAGCCTTTCAGCGACACCTTCCCGCTGCTGCTGGAGAATCCCATAAAGGATACTGCCGCCGAGAAGGAACGCACAGTCGAGGCCAAGCAAGTCTCGCAATTCCTCGATTCCGTGCGGCCCACCCACCTCCCTCTTTGGGCCAGCGCCATGTCGAGAGCAGTCACCTGCGTCGCCTTCAGCCCCGACGGAGCACGCGTCGCCAGCGGCTCCGACGACGACACCATCAAGCTCTGGGATACCGTCTCGGGCAAGGAGGTCGCCACTCTTCGGGGGCACACCAATTCAGTGTGGAGCGTCGCGTTTAGCCCCGACGGATCGCGCCTCGCGAGCGGCTCCGATGACAACACCATCGTGCTCTGGGATCCCGCCTCGGGCAAAGAACTAGCCACCGCCGAGCCTGAAGAACTGGCCGAGGTAGAGCAATGGTTCGACGTTGCGAGAGATAACCTCAGCCCCAACAAACAACGCCACGCCGAGCGTGAAGGTAACGTGGTCTTCATAGTCCCCAATCCTCCGCCCGCCCTTGACCTCACCGCGCCGCTCCGAGCCGGTCTGGTCGCCCTACCGGGCCGCGAAATCGAGTTCCCCAAGATCAACCAACCCACTCCAATGCTGCACGTCCGCCAAGACACGCTGGCACAGCTCGCGGATCCCAAGCTCTCCCCCGAGCGACGCGCCGAGCTGCGCATGGAACTCTGCACCAAGTCCAGCCAGTTCCGTGCCGCCACCGCACTGTGGCAGCGATTGTTGCAGGGCGAGTGGCCCGGCTTTGAAGGAGCAACCGTGCCGAAGGATCAAGCCCCCGCGACGATTCCCGCAGACAGCCCCATCCGCCGCCTCTACCTCCTCGCCTTGATCGATGCGACGAAGCATCCGCAGATTCACGGTCATCCCACCATCTGCCAGACCGCCGCCCAGATCGCCCCAGTGCTGACGAAGGAGATGATGGCCACTCCAACGATCTCCTTGGCGATGATGAGCTTGATGCAGGCCCTCGCTATGGACGACAGTCCCGACATAAGCGCTCCTCGCGCTATCTTGATGAAACGCCTGGACGAATTGGCAACAAAGGAGTGATGGAAGCGCTGATTGGAAAGTAGGTTGGCGAACTTTCCGGCGTCGGGATTCCACGTAATTTGACGTAATTGACTCGTGACGCTACCTGACCAGGTAGGCTTCCAGTGCTCGACTTTTTGAGCAACCCTACTAGCAAAATCCTAGACAAGTTCCGCCTCTGGCTGCCCTATCCGAAAAGACGGACGATTTCGAGCATCAAGTTCCAAAAGAGGTGGTGCTTCACGTAGGCGTCGAGTCCGGACCAAGCTCCGAGTTCTGTGCTGACCAAGCCCGTGCCGTAGGTCCAGTCCGTGCCGATGGTGATCTGGTCTTTCCGGAGCGTGATCTCCGTGGCGCGGAGCAGACGGGTGTTACCGACGGTGGTTCGGACGAACGACAGGGGCCTTTTGGGAGGTTCGGTGCCAGGGTCCAATCAATCCCAGTTCCCTCCGCCAGCAGGCCGGTTTTAACCAACCGGCGGCGGTCTGCATAACTCTCGAACGAGCATCCCGTTCCGACAAATCCGCGACGCGCTTCAGGTGCTCCTCGGAGTCGTTGCTGTAACTGATGAGAACACGAGGGACGGTCCCTCCTGGCATTGGCCGTATACATAAGCGAATGATGGAGAAAGAAAAGTGCGAAAATGGGTGAGACCAGGTAATGGAGTTGAGGCGAACGAACAGGGAAGTTGGCGCCTCACCCCTAGCAACGTAGGTGATTCACGCTGCGCCAGGCTTGTGTAAGCAGTCTGCTTCTCTGAACCCAAAGATTGACATTCGACAGAACTTTAGCGATCTCAGGCGTTGCCTTCGAACGTAATTGATATTGATGCCGACCTTTCGAAACATCCCGGCTGCGAGCATTCACAGGCTCCCTCGTTCCGCACCCGACACCCGTCGCAACTTCGGGCCGAGGCACGCCGAGAAGTCCGGTGAGGCCGGTTTCCTGGAGGCCTTCGAGGTCCGGTTTTTGGAGGCGCATCGGGGAAGCGGCATTGTCGCAGAAGAATTTGCCCTTCCTGCATACGGTGTTGCGGACATGGCGTGGATCGGTTGGAAATCGGGCACACTTTCCGAATTCGCCCCCAGCAGCCGGACGCTGTCCCAAGCCCACCTTTTCGCGTTTGAAGCCAAACTCAAGGACTGGCAACGGGCACTGCGGCAGGCGTTTCGTTACCGCTATTTCGCCGACAAATCGATCGTATTGTTGCCCTTTGAGCGAATCAAGACACCGTTGGCGAATCTAGCGACGTTTCAGCAATTGCACGTTGGGTTGTGGAGCTTCGAGGAAACCACCCAATGCATTCGGCAACACTTTACGCCGGTCCGGGTAAAGGCGCTCAACCAGGACGCTCGCCGGAAAGCCGTGGCCCTACTCACGTCACACCTCGATCTCCGCCAATTGCGCAAACAGTTCGATTCCGCCGCGTAAGTGCTCCAGATGATCCCCGTTGGAGCGGCCCGTCAGGCGCATTGCCGGTGAACTATTGATTGAGTCGTAAAGAGCCTCGGCGTTCGAGACCGCCGCCAAACAGCCCTGAAGCGTTGGAGCGCTTCCAGACGTCTCGAAGCTGGAAATCGAGTCCCAAGTTTGGAGCACTTCCGCCTTCTGGTCATCGGGTTGAGAACCATTGGCCGGAGCGTAGAGACCGTCGGTGCCCAGACCATTCATCACAGGGAAGAAGTGGCGCAATCGTTCCAACTCATCGAATCGGATGCTATTGAGCAATGGTTTCGAGAGATATCGAAGCACCGGTCGTCGTCCACCTGGAGAAGGTGGTTCAAACCGATCCATCGAAAAGATCTTTAGGTTTGCCCACCAACCCGTCGCACCTGCGCTCCCCCCGGCAGCGGCCAGAAATGGCGTCAGGATGTCCGAGAATCCGTTCACGACGTTAAAGCCGTTCAGATTCAGTGCATGATTCATCAGCATCCATCCAGCTAACGTGCGGTAATCGATCAGCTCCGGTCCAATCTGAGATGTGGGGTTTGAGACCAAGAGATAAAAGCCGCTAGGTGGGTTTTCCATGATGGTCAGGTCTGCGAGAAACGCCTCCAGCTCATGACGGTCTTGCAAAGCATCACTGTCCACGGCGATCGTCGCCAACAGTGGCCGGTGATCACCAACCTCAGCCCAGACTGAAGCAGCTTGGCGAACAAAGTTTTTTGCAATTACCGCCTCAATTGAGTTCAGGGAACGACGGATGAGGACGTTGGGGGCAATGACAGACGTGACGTTCAGCGACGCCTGAAATTGCAGGCCGGAGCGCAAATCCCGGATGATGTTCGCTTCCGTCTCAAAGCCAGTGCGATGCCGCGGACCGAAGTATGGATATTGCTTCGTATCGAGATCCCCTTCAGTAAGTCGTCCCATTCGGGCAGCAGGATCATGCGCAATTAAACTGGCATAAAATTGAGGATCGAAAAGCCGATCAGCGTCGGGAAAACTGGTTGCCATGGTGGCCAGCAACTCATTCACGCGTTCTAGCCGGTAGTCCTTTGGACTAAGAATTGCACCTTGAACGACGCCTTGGTTGAGACCGTCAATAATCTTTGTTCCGGTTCCGTATCCCTGTTGCGCGTAGAGTTTCATAGATTAGGATTCGAGAAAGGCAATTAGTCGAGCCAAATTCGACGGACGAAGCGCCGGCTTTTTCTTGAGAAGCTGATCAATCAAGGCTGAAAATTCCTTAGAAAAATCTGGGCGCAAAGTCCCTAGAGACCTCGGCGCTTGATGCAACGCCCGCGTTACTGTTCGGATGGCGTCGTCACTGTCATGGGCGATGGGATGCTGGCCTGTTGTGTACTCGAAGACAGTGAGACCGGAAGTATAAAGATCCGCCCGAAAATCGAGGTTCGAACGAAAGTTGGGATCTCCCATTTCCGGGGCAAGGTATCGATACGTCGCCAACGGCCCTCGAAATGCCGCATTGTGTGTCAGCCCTGTCTCGATCAAACTGAAGGCGATTCCAAGGTCAAGGAGCACGAATGGTCGGCATGGATCGCTAAGCATCATGACATTGCATGGCTTGATATCCCGATGCACGACGCGGAGTTCCCACATCTCTTTGATTGCGAGCAGGAGGCACTTCAGTAACATCCTCGCTTCAGCTTCCGTCGGCCGATTCGTTGATGATCTGAGAGTCTTCCAAAGATCACTCCCGTCGAGAAACTCTTCGCTATAGAGCACGTAGTCATGCTCGCCGACCGCATGGCTTTTGAGGGGAAGCGCGCCCGTCTTGACAAGAAAAGGGGATTGGCACTGCTCTAGAATTCGCACCTCTCGCTCCACGCGCCGGACACACTCGTCACGATAGCGATCCTTGTCGTCCGACCCATCCGCATCAGGGATGGCTACTGATTTGATCACCTCCTTCACACCGTTAATTTCCGCCTTGTAGACGGTTTTGAAACCACCCTGCGCGATTTCGGCTATGTTGGTAAACTGGGGACAAAGCCCAGCGATCTCAGTTTCGGTGAGTTTGGGGATACTCATGCAAATTTCTAGTAAATTTTAGGATTTCTTCACAGTAGCCAGGATTTGTTCCGCAGCCATCGCTCGAAGCAGGTTAGAGATCTCGAACCGGTGTGCTCCAACCAGGCTCGGCCGATAACGCCTCCGCAACGCAATGCCGGTGACAATCCGTCGCGACATGCTCGAAGCAGGTGAGGGCGACGGTTCCGAATTCTTCGAGCAGCTCCCGAATCTGGTCGAGGGCGTCGATTTGGGCCGGAAGCGTGGTCCGGCGGTAGTCTTCGAAAAGAGCGGCTCGTGCGCCCGGGAGGGAGAGGTCGTGGCGAAGGTCACCAGGAATGCCCAGTTCCGGAAGATGCCGGTAGGCTATGCCGAGTTTCGCGCAGGCATCCGCAAGGGTTTTTCCAGCAAAACCGTATTTCCGGGAGATGGGATTCTTGCGGACGTCGCAAAGGCACTTCACTCCGGCGCGGATCAGGCGGTTCAGGAAGGTGTCCAAGGAGATTCCCTCATATCCGATCGTAAACAGGGCCCGACCATTGAGCCGGGGACGATGCTTTTCCACGGCGCGGCGATCGGCGGCATCCGGGAGGACCTCCCCGAGAATCGTCGAGTGAATCGCGTGATACGGTGACCGACGGTAGGTTTCCGCAACGAGCGCCTTGCCCGTTAACTGTCCAAATTGACGACGGTGGGCAACGAGTCTTTGTCGAACCGCTGGCGGGACGGCTTTGCGGAACTGCAATGGTTGAGCGGACACCAGGGTCCACTCGCTCCCCGTTCCCTCCTCCAGCAGGCCAGCTTCAACCAACCGGCGGCGGTCGGCATAACTCTCGAACGAGAATCCACCAAACCGGTAGGGAACGAAATCATAGGACGGCGCTGGCTCGGCTGCGGTGACGTACAAGAAGAGATGCTTCTGAAAATCAGTGGCCGATAGATGTCCGCCCATCTCTTCGAGCAAAGCGAGGAGGAGGCGCTGGCGGTGAAGGAGACTCATTATGGATTTGTGAACACTATTCGCTCGATCCTGACGCCGCGTCAAGCGTTTCTGAATCCCCCAAAAGCGCCGGGTCCCTCCGCGATTGCCGTGGTGGGACCGACAAAGTGCCCTCTGACGCTCCGGGGCTCCACCGTCAGATCGACAATGTGACGGCTGGCGTTCTGAGGAGCCTTTGTCGGATTGACAACGTGACCGCTGGCCTTCGGAGGTGCCTTTGCCGCATCGACAATGTGACCGCTGACGCTCGGAGCTGCCTTTGTTGGATCGACAATGTGACCGCTGGCATTCGGAGGTGCCTTTGTCGGATCAACAAAGTGACCGCTGAAGCTCGGAGGTGCCTTTGTTGAATCGACAATGTGGCCGCTGGCGTTCGGCGGTGCCTTTGTTGGATCGACAAAGTCCCCGGGAAACCTCAGCAAGCTCGGTGGGGGAAGGCGGCGACGAGTCCTGAGCCTTACCCACAAGTTTTGCTTGCCTGTGAGGCCCAACAGGCCGGGACATGTTAGCCCAGGGATCACCGGAGTGGAGGCGCAGGCGCAGAAAACACGATCGCCGTTCGACGAAAAAGGCGGGTGGCGCGGGGTCGTGAACATCGCTCCTAGCAAATACTCGCCCAAACACCAGATCATTCTGGGAGCCAAGGCCAATCCTAAGGATGAGGGATTGCAGCCCGCCGACGTGACCAGTTCAAGTGGACATCCAGGGCTTGCTTCCGTCGTTGACGGCGACGACGGCACCTGGGCGTTGAAGCCGACCGCAAGGAGAAGCCGTTGGCCCCGGAGGTTCCCCTATTTCCCTTGAAAGAAAAGCCGCTCCAGACTATCCGCCAGGACGATATCCCTGCGGTAGACGGCGATGCAGGCGGCCTGATACCAGGTGGATTGGAGTTGCCAGGCCTCCTCGGGGCCGAGAATGCGAAGAGCCTCCTCGTAATTCTGAAGGGCGAGGTCGTAGTTCCCCAAGTAGAGGTTTGCCTCGCCGATCGTCGCCAGCAGCCAGTAGGGAGGAGGACCAACCTGGGCATCCATAGCCTTTTTGCAGTAGTAAAGCGCCACTTCCGCCCATTGTTGTGCGGTGGGATTGTCAGCCGAATAAACCAAGCCGAGAAAGGCCACGTTGATGGCATGGTAATAGGCTTGATCGGCATCTGGAGTGCTGCCCTTGGTAACCTCCTCAAATGCTTCAATGTAGAGGTCCAGGGCCTTGTCCGCGAATTCGTTCCCCCTGTCCTCAAGCCACATCCGTTTGTAGCGCCCGGCCAAAGTGCCCTTGACGTCGGGATCCAGGTTCAAAAATCGATGCAATAAGGCGATGGCCTCCTCCCGCATCCCCGCCCCATCCAGTTCAATCGCCAACTTGGTGACCGTCTTGTGAGCTGGGGAGTCGCCCAGTTCGCGGAGCCGCTTGAGCAGCGGATCGGCACCAAACTCCTCCAGCACCGGCGGCAGAGGCTCCCCTGGATGCCTTTGGGACAGACAGGTTAGGGGAAGCGCCGTCGTTACGAGTCGCACCGCTGCATGATCCGGTGTCGCCACCTTGACCATTTCAAGGTGATTGCCGGGCACAAACCGGTGAAACTCCGGGCCAAAAGGCTTCAGGGAGGTATAGCTCGGAACGAATTGATCCTTGGTTCCCGCCACCACGTGCAGGCAAAATGGTAAGGGGCTCCGGATCTGTTCCGCCCAATCCTTGCGCAGATTGTTGATGAATTCACCGCCGAGCGCCATGTTGTGCAACTGCCGCTTCCACCAAAGAAAAAACGCGGCTTTGATCAGGCCCGCGCTGGGCGTGCCGAAGAGAAAGAGATGGGCCAGGCGGTTGCGCATTTCGGGATCGTCGAGCACGGCACGCTGCGCAATCAGCCCGCCCATGCTGTGAGCCACGATGGCCAATTTCTCATACCGGAAAAGGGGATCGCTGCGCAATTCGGTCACAAGCAGGCCAGCCACTGCGGGCAACTCCGGATCCGCCTCCCAGATTCCGGCAATGTCCGGCTGAAGGGTGGTGTCGTAACGCAGCATGTAGACATCCCAATCGGGCCTAGCTTTGCCCACGCACTGCGGGAAAATCCCCCATGCCCTGCCGGAGGAATCGCTGAAGCCGTGCAGGAAGATGATGGCTTGGCGATTGTTCGGTGAAGCGGTGACTTGAACGAGTTGCTGCTGAACGAGTTTTTGCTGGAAGTCCGGGGCAGTCATAATTTCGTGAGTTGGCGGGTGAAACGGCGAGCGATGGTGGCAGGCTGAAGCTGAACACTGGACTTACCTGCTTTGGCTCATCGCGTGCCCCTCTTCACATTATCCCGAAACAATGGAAAACAGAAACGAGACGGAGCTGGGTAAGTCAAGGCCGTATTCGTCCCTCACCAACCGGTGCCGCACGGGCTCATCATCCCTCCAATTTCCGGCTTGACTGGACATCGTAGGCAAGGACGAGCATCCCGCCGGTCTCAAGCGGGCTTTAGTTTAGCAAGCTCGATCTCAACCGACCGGCAACGATTCAGGATCAATCCCCAACTCCCGAAGGCGGGCAGCGAAAGCGTCGGCCCTGGCTGACTCAGTCCTGGCGCGGTCGGATTCAGCGTTGGCGCGGTCGGATTCAGCGTTGGCGCGTTTGGATTCCGCGTCGGCACGTTTGGCTTCCGCGTTGGCACGCTCGGTGCCGGTGGCGATGAGCGTTCCGCCCTGGTCAGCCCAGCGCAGCCACGTCTCATTTTGTCCCTCGTAAACGCCCGTCCAGCGTCGAAGCTGAAGGCCTTCAACGGTGGCAAAGAAATCGGCACCCGGCCGCTTTTGGTAAACGCCACCAGTAAGCACATAAGCCTGAATCGGCTCGCTGGAAAGATAGGCAAAGGGATCGAAGACCACGTAATGATCGACGTGAAGCTTGGCGTAACGCTGCAGTTTGCGTTCCAGTTCCCCACCATCCGCGTTGGAAACGATCTCGATGACGACCTCCGGCGGTTTGCCATGGTCCCAGAAAAAGTAACACTTGCTGCCGAACTCTTTGGCCTGCTCGGAGGTGGTGTCGAGCGATAGAAATACGTCAGGAACCACGGCCTTGGCGTTCAGCGCTTCGTACATCCCGACGTTCGCCGCCACCCAGAAAGGGCGTCCCGGGTTCCAAGAAGCGTAGAGGGCCTCGGTAAGGAGCCTCATCTGCTTTTCGCTGAAGAGATTGTCCAAGGGCTCGTCGGTTTCAGTGATCAGATGGGACGTGTCGGGAATCGGAGGACGATAGCTTTCCCAAGATGGCTCGATCGGGTCTTCCACTGCGCTTTGGTTCGGTTCCATGGCTTGAGGATCATTTGGGGAATGCGGTGGGAGGCTGAGCAGGAGAAAGGCACACAACCCCCAACTGTGAGTTTAGGGCAGGTTCCGGATTTGAGAAAGCGGGAACTTTGTCGGGCGGGGCAGCCCATCGGCAGGCTATCCGCTCCTCACTCCTTCTTTTCGCAAAATTCCGGCGTGACTCAGGCGGGCCCTTGCCGGATAGAGATGGCCCAGCCCGCACCAAACTATTTGATGAAAGCGACCAAAGCGATTGTCACCGCCGCCAGTCCCACCCACCGCACCTTGCCACTCCAAACTCTCGTCGATCGCGACGGCGAGGTGCGCACGGTCTTGGAGATCTTATTGGGGGAGATCGTCTCCGCCGGAATTGAAGACATTTGCCTGATCATTCACCCGGGCGACGAGGAGGGCTATCGCGCTGCTGCGAGCCATTTCGCCGGGGCCGTTTCGTTTGTGGAACAGACTGAGCGCCGTGGCTATGGTCACGCCCTGTCGCTCGCAGCGGAATTCGTGGGAGGAGAACCGTTTTTCCACACCGTTTGTGATCACCTCTTCATCAGCAAGGATCCGGAGCGTTCCTGCGCGCGGCAGCTCATGGAATGCGCCGAACGGGAAGGCTGCGCCATGTCTGCGGTGCAACCCACCCGGGAGACCGAAATCAGCCTCTACGGAGCGGTGGCCGGAACGCTGAAAAAGAGTGGAGGCCCACAGCCGGTTTACCAAGTGAAGGACGTCCTGGAGAAACCGACCCCGACCGAAGCGGAGCAGCGGCTCATCGTTCCCGGATTGCGCGCCGGGCAATACCTCACCTTCTTCGGGATGCACGTCCTCACTCCGATCGTGATGGAGCTGTTGCGCAAGGAGGTGCGGGATGCCGCCGGCCAGGCCCACGCCAACATCCAGCTCTCGCCAGTGCTCGCGGAGTTGGCCAAGCGGGAACAGTATGGAGCCGCCTTGATTCGGGGTTCGCGCCATCACATCAGCCTGAAATACGGCCTCTACTACACTCAACTGGCTCTCGCCCTGAGCGGGAAGGACAAGTCCATGGTCTTGAGTGAGATGTTGGAACTGATGGCGCGGGATCATCAGTGAGATCCCCGAACCGATTCCGTTGCTCATGAAAAGCCGGTTGCTCACTCTGATCACCTCGCCCGACGCGGCGGTGCGAAATCAATCGCACGACGACATCTGCCAGGAAGCGTCCCTCGATGACCTGATCCGCGAATGCCAGGCGCTCGATCAGTTCCGCAAAGAGTCCACCAATCTTTACGAAGCGGTGCGGGCGGACTTCTTCCTCTCCGCGATCTTTCGCTATCACTTGCCCACGAAGGCCGGGATCAAGTCGAGCGGACACGTGCCTTACGACGGCTACGTGCACTTGCTGGAGCGGAGGTTCCCGGAAGCGATCGCCTGCTTCTGGGAAGCTGCGGCCACCGCCGGCTGGAGCGATACTCTATCCAGCGCCCTGGCGACGGCCTACCATCAATTGGCCTTCCAAACCCTGGCCGATCAAGTGCGCTTCAGCGTGCGATCCGTGGCCGGCAATCAATGGATGTTCCGGCTCGGACATCCCCACGACCAGCCGCTCCGCATCCGGCCGGAGTTGCTGCGCCGGGAGGGGGATGGACGTTCCGCTTCTTCCCTCTATCCCCTGCTCGTGGAACGAACTCCGGTCCGCATGGACCTGACCCACAGCGCGTGGAGCGACATTTTCTTCCTGGGCATGGATTACCCAGACGGCGCACGGGTCGTCAACGTATCGGTCGATCTCGGGGTGCGCGGTCGCGATGCCTCGCCGCAACCGCCCATCGAGACCTGCTTCCGGGTCATCGATGAGCCCGTGATCCGTTTGGTCAGCGTCGATCTGGAGACGGAGAAGGACATCACCTCCCTGGACGAAATCTTTGATTACGCGGCGGATTATCTCGGCTTGATCAAGGCGGCGCTGGTCGCTTCGGGACTGGTCCCTCCCGGCCTGGAAGGTTCCGGACAAAAGCTGAGCGACTTGCTGGAACGTCTCGTGGGCCCGGGCCTTGGGATCGAGCTGATCAGTCATGTGCGCGGCATCCCCAAGGGTTCCCGGCTGGCGGTATCGACGAATCTGCTCGCTTCGCTCATCGCCCTTTGCATGCGGGTCACAGGTCAAGCCAAGCAATTGGAAGGTCCGCTCGAAGAACGGGACCGGCGCTTGGTGGCGGCTCGGGCGATCCTGGGGGAATGGCTCGGGGGATCCGGTGGGGGTTGGCAGGATTCCGGGGGGATCTGGCCCGGCATCAAGTTGATCCGCGGGCAGTCGGCTGGCGAAGGGGATGTGGAATACGGCATCAGTCGCGGTCGCCTTATGCCGGACCACGAGATCCTGGCCCCGCCGAAACTGGATCCAGACATCGCCGCCAAATTGCAGGCCAGCCTCGTGGTCGTTCACGGCGGGATGGCGCAGAACGTCGGTCCGATTTTGGAGATGGTGACGGAGAAATACCTGCTTCGTTCCAGCAAAGAATGGAAAGGGCGCCAGGAAGCCCTCGCGATCCTCGAAGAGATCCTTGGCGGCCTCGCCTCAGGCGACATCCGTCACCTCGGGAAGACCACGACCCAAAACTTCTTCGGCCCCATCCAGACGATCATTCCTTGGGCCAGCAACCTCTTCACCGAACGGCTCATCGCCCAGTGCGAGAAGCAATTCGGAGCTGACTTCTGGGGCTTTTGGATGCTCGGCGGCATGGCTGGCGGCGGGATGGGATTCATCTTCGCGCCCGATGTGAAAGCAGCTGCGCAGGATTGGCTGCTCGTCGAGATGCGCCGGACCAAGACGGAATTGGAGAAGGCTCTGCCGTTCGCCATCGATCCGATCGTTTACGACTTCGTGATCAACCAAGAGGGCACCACCGCGACCCTGAAAACGGGCCGTCAGGCGCTCGTGAACCAGGCCTACTACCAATTCGTGCTGCCCAGCTTGGTCCGGCGGGATCCAAAGTCATTGAGCCGAATGCGCAATTTGGAGTTGCAATGGGTCGGCCACGCCTGCCAGGAAGAGGATTCCCGTTATCGGGCCCTGGTCCCAGAGATTTTCCGTCGCCTCTTTCCGGAAACCGCCACGGAGCAGAAGGGAGCGTCCGGCCTGATGGGCCTGCTCGAAGCGAACGGATTTGACTCGGTCCAACACGAAGCCGTCCGCAACGAGTTGCGCGCAGGACGCATTGGGTTGGCGCAAAACCGGTTGCCCGCGCGAACGGTAATCAAGGACGTTTCGGCGGAGGAAATCCACGACCTGACCGGAGCGATCCCGGCCGCGATGACAAGTCTGGGCGAGGCAGCCCTGAAGGAAGGCAAGATCGCCGTGATCACCCTGGCCGCAGGGGCCGGGAGCCGCTGGACTCAAGGAGCCGGAGTGGTCAAAGCCTTGCACCCGTTCAGCAAATTCGACGGGAAACACCGCAGCTTCATCGAGACCCACTTGGCCAAGAGCCGCCAGACGGGCGAACGCGCCGGTCGCTATCCGGCGCACGTCTTTACCGCCAGCTACCTGACGGAACAACCGATCCGCGCGTTTCTGGAAAGCCACGAATCCTTTCATTACCCGGGCTCGGTCCTGGTTTCCCCGGGCCGCTCCATCGGTCTGCGCTTGGTCCCCATGGAACGGGATCTACGCTTTGCCTGGGAAGAAATGCAGCAGCAAACGCTCGACGAGCAGGCCCAGAAAGTCCGGCAAAGCGCCCATGCCGCCCTGATCGGTTGGGCCAAGGCGAGCGGCGAAGGTGCGGATTACACCGACAATCTTCCGTCTCAATGCCTGCACCCGGTCGGACACTGGTATGAGGTGCCCAACCTGTTACTCAATGGCACCTTGCAACGGCTGATGGCGGACCAGCCCAACTTGCAATACTTGCTGTTGCACAACATCGATACCCTGGGCGCCAATCTCGATCCCGGCGTGCTCGGTGTCCATATCGATTCCGGCGCGACCATGAGCTTCGAGGTCATTAGCCGTCGTGTCGAAGACCGTGGAGGCGGCCTGGCTCGCGTCGATGGCCACGTCGAACTCATCGAAGGCTTGGCCATGCCGCGCGAGGACGCGGAGTTCGACCTCTCCTTCTACAACACGATGACGACCTGGATCACGGTGGACGGTCTCCTCCAAGCCTTTGGGTTGACCCGTGCCGACCTCTCGGACGGGCCCAAAGTGCAGCAGGCCGTCCGTTCCCTGGCGGGGCGGATGCCCACCTACGTGACCCTCAAGGACGTGAAGAAGCGGTGGGGCAGCGGCCAGGAGGATGTCTATCCGGTGACCCAGTTTGAGAAGCTTTGGAGCGACATGACCCGGATGAAGGAACTTAACTGCCAGTTCTTCCTCGTCCCCCGTCCCCGCGGTCAGCAGCTGAAGGAACAAGCTCAGCTCGACGGATGGTTGCGCGACGGCTCGGCGGCGCGCCTCGATTCCCTGTGCCGGTGGTAAACCCGCCTCGTCAAGGATTGAACCGCAAATTCAGGGACACTGCGGGTTGCCGGAGCCCAGCGTTGCTCTGGACTTCCCCTGCGGAACGCGTAGTCTGAGAACAAATCTCTGCGGACACCGGCGAGCAAGATCGATGCATGCGACGAAGAATCCGTTCCCCGGCATGAACCCGTTCCTGGAACGGAGTTGGGCATCGGTGCACACCAAACTCATCAGCCTCATTGACGATGAGATCGGTCGCCAACTCCCCGAAGACCTCGTCGCCCGGCCGGAAGAGCGGATCGTGATCGATCAGGTCACGCCGCCTGGTGGGTTGCGGCCGGACATCACCATTTCAGAAACGTGGACGAGAGTTGGGCCGCCCCGGTGGAAAGCTGGGGAAGCGGGGCCGGGAGGTAGCGCCCTGGCGGAACCCCAAGTCATCTGGGTCGAGGAGACCGTGGAACGGTGGCTGGAGATCCGAACTGCTGACGGAGTTTTGGTGACTGCGATCGAGGTGCTCAGCCCCTCCAACAAAAGCGGTCCCGGTCGGGAATTTTATCGCGCAAAACAACGCACCTACCTAGAGAGCCTTGCCAACCTGGTGGAGATCGACCTGTTGCGCGCCGGGCACCCGACTTTGGCAGCCCCGATGGATCAGGTGCGGGAAAAGGCTCCCGGCACCTGTTACCACATCTGCGTCAGCCGGGCCTTGAGTCCTCACCTCCGCGAAGTATATAGCTGTCCCCTCCGCGAACCACTCCCCGCCTTCCGCGTGCCGCTCCGGTCGACCGATCCCGATGCGGTGCTCGATCTCCAGCCGCTCATCGACCGCTGCTATGAAGCCGGTCGCTACGACCTGAGCCCGCACGACCGGAATCCCGAGCCGCCCCTCCCCGAGGACGAAGCCGCGTGGGTGAATGAGCGACTCACGGCGGCGGGACTGCGTTGACGAGCTTGATCGTCGCTGAACCTCAAAACTGCCACCATGGTTTCTGAAGTTTCTCAGGCGCTGCTGGAAGATGATTGGCAACGTCAGGTCCAAGCTTCGCATTCGCTGAAGATGTGGACTTGGCAGGTTCTTACGCACGGAAAGCCTGACCCCAAGAATAAGAGTCGTTTTGCCTGGCAAAAGATTCGGCGCAAAATCCGAGTGGTGGGACCGGCGTTTCGACCTTGACGTTTCCCGACAGAGTTCATGAGGCCGCATCGCATCTTCCAAGCCGTCAACTCTTCCGTGACCAGTGCGCACCTGATTTACGGCGCTCGACAGGAAAATGGTCTTGAATGACATCTCCAAAGAGAAGGGCAGTGAACTTCTTGCCCAGCAGTGCGTCTTCTCCCATGCAGATTTTGCCTGCCCCCGAAGCTTATTCGGCAAATTCAGGAATACTGCGGATTCGGCTCATCTGTGGCAAATCACAGAACCTGATGCCCCCAAGGATCGATATGATGAAACTTCCCTACTCTATCCTGCTTGCCGTCCTCTCGCTCGCGAGCTCGCCTCAGGCCGGGGCGCAGACGGATGTCTTGCCGAATCTGGGCGGCCTGCACATCGCACTGGACGTTGGCCACAGTCAGGCAGCCGGGGGGGCCCTGAGTGCGCGAGGACGTTTTGAATTCGAATTCAATCAAGCCACTGCCAGGACGATTGCCACGGTCCTTCGCACCGCCGGGGCCAAGGTGACCATCATCAATGAGAACGGCGACATGACCGGACTGGCGGAACGCCCGATCACAGCGGTGCGCATCGGGGCGGACGCCTTCCTCTCGATTCACCACGATTCCGCGAACGACAAATACATGAAGACCTGGGTGACCGATGGCACTCCCCGGCCCTACTGCGATCAGTTCAGCGGCTACAGCGTCTTCTGTTCCAAGGACAATTGGAAGGCATCGCAAAGCCGGACCCTGGCGAAGCAAGTTGGTGCCGCCATGTTGGGGGCCGGATTCAAACCGACTCCGCACCACCACGAAGCGATCCCCGGTGAGAACCGCCCCTTCATTGACGAAGCAACAGGAGTCTACGAATTCACCGAGTTGGTGGTGGTCAGGTCCGCCAAGCTGCCTTCGGTGCTCCTGGAGTGTGGGGTCATCGTCAATCGGGATGAGGAACTCTTGGTCCAGACCGAGGCTTATCAGAAGCGCATCGGGATGGCGGTGGCAAACGGTCTCGCGGCCGCCAAGGAGCAGGGAATCTTCAAGCGGTTTCCTTGGTTCTGGTCCCGTTAAAAGTGATGTGCGCCCCCGGGTTGCGCCGCCATCGATCCCGGCGGATGGTGGGGGCTTCGAAACCGACGCATGGCCCGTAAAATCACTCGCGAAGACCTAGGCTGGAATGAGCATTTCGCCGAAGCCTTCGCGCCGTATGCGAAGCAGGGCTGGCTGCCGGCGCGGCTCCTCCGCGACAACAAGATCAGCTACGGCTGCCTCGTCTTTGAAGAGAAGGACTTCGACGAGCTGGACTGCATCCTCAGCGGCAAAGTCTACCACGAAGCGGAGACCGATGCGGAGCTCCCCGCCGTAGGCGACTGGGTGGCCCTCGAAGTCACCGACGATGACGCCGTCATCCGCGCCCGCCTCCCTCGGCATACCTGCTTTTCCCGCAAAGCTCCCGGGACCAGCAGCGAAGAGCAGGTCATGGTCGCCAACGTCGATGTGGTCCTGGTCGTCACCGAACCGGGCACGGACTACAGCCTGCGTAGGATGGAACGTTACTTCGCCATCATCCGGCGCAGCGGAGCCAAGCCCGTGGTCGTGCTGAACAAAGCGGATCTCTATTCCAAAGCGGACTGCGCCCAAGCCGCCGCCGAGATCCTCGAACTGAACCCCGAGGCCGTCGTCCACATCACCAGCGCGCTGGAAGGCCAGGGCATGAAAGCCGTCCGCGGCTACCTGAAAAAGGGCGTCACCGTGGCGCTGATCGGTTCGAGCGGCGTCGGCAAATCCGCGATCGTCAACGAGATCCTCGGCGATGAGTGGCAGGACGTGGGCGACGTCAACGAACTCACCGGCAAAGGCCGTCACACCACCAGCGCGCGGGAACTCATCCTCCTGCCCCGCGGCGGCATCCTGGTGGACAATCCGGGCATCAAAGAGGTCCAGATGTGGATCGACGAAGCCACCCTGCGCGAGTCCTTTGCCGATATCGAAGAGCTGGCCTCGCAGTGCCGGTTTTCCGACTGCAAGCATGGCAAGGACGCTGGCTGCGCGCTCCGGATCGCCCTGACGGAGGAAAAGCTGGATGCCGCCCGTCTCGAAGGCTTTCTCCGCCTCGATGACGAGATCGCCCAACTCAGGCAACGCCAGAAAAAGCGGCAGATGACCGTCGAGCGCATCCACAAGCGCGATCACAAGATCAAGGCCCGCAATCGGGAAGACCGGATCGACATCGAACGGGATCGCATGAATCCCCACATGGCACGAGGATACGGGCATTCGGTCGCTGAGGATGCCCCCGACCCGCCGCAATGAGAAAATGGGCGATCCCGGTGATGGTGGTGTTCTGGCTGTTGCTGGCGGTCAGCTTGTCGCCCTTGCAGCAGTGGGCCGTTCCGCCGAAGCCAACTTCCAGCGGAGAGCCTGGCGCACCAGTGAACCTCTTTCGCTATCCGATGGTAATGGCCTGGGCCGTGATGTTGGCCCTGTCTCAAGCGGTTTTGCTGGTCCGGGTCAGAGCCGATGAAGAACGCCCCAGGGCACGACGCAAACTCTGGCCGGCGGTGATCGCGGCGGCGTTTTGCCTTTCCTTACTGATCGGCGGCTTGGTTGTTTCCTCGTCGATGGGCGGGGTCGGCGACGCCGCCTTGGAGCGGGTGGACGAGATGGGGGACCTAGTGGGCCGGATCCTGCCCGGAGTGAAGGCGGACGACTGGTTCCCTGCTCTCCTTTTTTTCGGATTCATTGCCGGAATGTGGGCGGTCTGGTGGGTCATACTGGGCCGGGTGCTGCGGAACAGCGATCCGGAGACCATTCCCGCGAAGTTCTTCCGCTGGATTCTGGCGGGGAGCGTTTTGGAACTACTCGTCGCGGTCCCATGCCACATCATCGCCCGGCGGAGGGATGACTGCTGCGCTCCGTTGCTGACTTTCTGGGGAATGGCGATGGGATGGGCGCTTCTTCTGCTTAGCGTCGGACCGGCAGTGATTCTCCTCTTTCAGGAACGGATGGCTCGAAAAACCCGAACCGTTCGCTAAACTCGGCCCTTTGCTCGAAACCCCATGAAAATCGCTCCGCTCATCCTCCTGTTCGGATGGTTCGCCATTTTGCCCGGATTCTCGCAAGAGTCTCCCCAAGTGAAGGTGACCCTGAACTCGCCGCTGGACTACCAGGTCTTCCAGCGCTCTACCCCAAAGCTGGGCAAGATCATCGTCTCGGGCCGCTTGGAACTCGCCGCGAAGGAAGTCACACCGCCCGATGCCGCACAGGCCCGTCTCGCTGGGGAAGGAACAGACGGAAAATGGCAGGCCGTCGCCATCGATCCCCGGATCGCCGCTTTCCGCGCAGAAATCGAAGTCCCGGCCGGGGGCTGGTATGAATTTGAATTCCAGGCGCTTCGCGGCGGCAAACCGGTGGCGACCACGTCAGTCGCCCATGTCGGGATGGGCGAGGTCTTCGTCATCGCCGGACAATCCAATGCGGGGAATCACGGCGAAGAAAAGCTCGTCACCACGTCCGGCCGAGTCGCCTCGTTTTCGGGGACGTCCTGGCAACTCGCGAACGATCCCCAGCCGGGCGCCAGCGGAAGCGGAGGCAGTTTTCTCCCAGCCTTCGGCGATGCCCTGGTCGAGAAATTCGGCGTGCCCGTGGGCCTCGTCAGCACAGCGGCGGGAGGGACCAGCGTGCGGGAGTGGCTCCCCGCCGGCGTGCGCTTCTCGATTCCCCCCTCCGTGACAGGCCGCACCGTGGTGGTGGGTCGCGGCACCTATGAGAGCGACGGCGCGCTCTACGCAAACTTCCTCGCCCGCGTCCGTCCGCTGGGACGCGAAGGTTTCCGCGCCGTGCTTTGGCACCAGGGCGAGTCGGACGCGAACCAGGCCGATCCATTGCGGACGCTGCCGGGCGAGCAATACCGCACGTTTCTCGAAACGTTGATCGGCTCTGCCCAGCGCGACCTCGGTAGCAAAGCTCCGTGGTTCGTCGCAAAGACTTCCTACCATGTCCCCGGCGACGAGCGCTCAACCGATATCCGCCTGGCCCAGCGGGGCACCTGGGAAAACGGGACGGCGCTGGAAGGCCCGGACACGGATGCACTCACCGGAGATCATCGGGAGAGGGGCGGCCAAGGGGTGCACTTCAGTGGCAAGGGACAGCGCGAACACGCCCGGCTTTGGGTGGAAAAAGTCGCCCCCTGGCTTGAGGCGAAGCTGGCGGGGACGGTCCCGGCGAAAAGCTACGTCAGGCTCCCGCCGCTCTTCTCGGATGGCATGGTCTTGCAGCAGGGACAGCCTCTGCCGATTTGGGGTACCGCGGGACCTGGTGAAACGGTCACGGTGGAATTCGCCGGACAAAGCAAGGCGACGACCGCCGATGGCCAGGGAGCTTGGCGGGTAACTCTCGATCCACTGGCGGCCTCTGCGGAACCACGTGACCTAGTCGTCTGCGGGAAGGACGAGAGCCGCATCGTCCGCAGCGTCGTCATCGGTGAGGTCTGGCTCGCCTCGGGCCAATCCAACATGCACTGGACGTTTGCGCCCGGCCAAACGGTGGACCGCAACGAGGAGGAATTGACCGCCGCGAAGGATCCCCTCATCCGTCAGTTCACAGTGAAGAAAGGCGGTGCCAACAAGCCGGCCACCTCGGCGACGGGGATCTGGCACCGGGCTAACCGGAACGACCTGCTCACGGGCGGCGCAGGGGGAGACTCCGCGCTCGCCTATTTTTTCGCCCGGGAACTCAAGGCCGCGCTCGGCGTGCCCGTCGGGGTAATTAACGCATCCGTTGGAGGCACTCCGATCGAGCAATGGTCACCGGGCGGCGGACTCTACAACGCGATGATTCATGCCCTCGCACCCTTTCCGATTCGCGGAGCGATCTGGTATCAGGGAGAGAGCAACTGCATGAAGGGCGACGGCGCCAAATACACCGCGCTCCAAACCGGTATGGTCGATTCCTGGCGCAAGCATTGGGAGGCTCCCGAACTGCCGTTTTTCTTCGTCCAGATTGCGCCCTATCTCTACAGCAACCGCCCCGGCGGCCCCCTCCCCCCGGAGCTGCTGCCGGAATTTTGGATGGCTCAGACGGCGTCCCTCGCGCAACCCCACACCGGGATGGTCGTGATCAATGACATCACGGGCAATCCCGCCGATATCCATCCCCGGAACAAGCAGGACGTCGGCCATCGGCTCGCTCTCCAAGCGATGGCCCGAGTTTACGGAAAGGCCGATCTGGTCCACAGCGGGCCACTCTTCCGGGACGCGAAAGCCGAGGGCGCGAAATTGAGAGTGCAGTTCAATCACACAGGCTCCGGACTGGCGACCTCCGACGGACAGCCCCCCTCTCACCTGGAACTTGCCGGAGCCGACGGCAAGTTCGTCGCCGCCTCCGGCACGATCGAAGGGCACAGTTTGCTCGTCCAAAGCGAAGCGGTGCCCGAACCGGTTGCGATCCGCTACGCCTGGAACGAATCCGCCATGCCGAACCTCCGCAATCGCGAAGGCCTACCTGCGGCCCCCTTTCACTCGCAGAAATGGCCGTTGCCCTGACGCCCGACCTCCCGATCCGCGCCGCCACGGAAACCGCGATGGCGCACGGAATCACGCCGGACCGGTGCGAGATCCTCCAAAATGGACACACTCTCGTTGTGCGGCTGACCGAAACCCTGGTCGCTCGGGTGGTCCAAGATCTCGATGGGCCGAGGCAGGGCACGGAATGGTTTGCCCGGGAAAACGCCATCGCGCACCACCTGACCTCGCACGGTGCCCCGGTGATCCCCCTGCATCCAGACCTGCCTCCCGGTCCGCACCAGCACCTCGGCTATCCGCTCAACTTCTGGGAGTTCGTCACGAGAACCGATACCACTCCGGATCCGCTCGAGATCGGCCGCACCTTGCGCACATGCCACAACATCCTCCAAAGCTTTTCGGAGCCGTTGCCCCGGTTGGCCATTCTCTCGGAAAGCCTCGCGATCCTCAATGAGCCCGAACGCTTTCCGGCCGCCACTCAAGAGATGTTGCGCCAGCATCTCACCACCTCAATCGAGCGGCTCAACCGGTATCCGCACCAACCGCTGCACGGCGACGCGCACCCCGGCAATTTGATGCAGACCACACGCGGGCTCCTCTGGACGGATTGGGAAGACACCTTCTCCGGCCCGGTGGAATGGGATCTGGCTTCCATCATTTGGAACGCACGGGTGTTGGACGAAGATCATGAAGCTGCGGATGCGATTCTCTCGGCTTACGGCGGAGACATCGACGAACAAGCCCTGCAACAAAGCATGATCGCCCGCGCCGCCGTCATGACCGCCTGGTATCCGATTCTCTACCCCAATCCCAACGAAGAACGCCGGGCCAAACTCCAGCGCCGTATTGAGTGGCTGGAATCGGCCCGGAGTTGAGACCTCAAACATTGGTCTTGGCTGCATGCCCATTGATCACATGATCGACATCAATTGGTCGGCTTCGAGCACAGGACAGCATTCTATTTGGAATTCGTCGGTTATTTCCGTCTCATCACTAGATAGGCCTGCTTTGGATTGCCAGGATCGAAAGGTGTCATCAAGATTCCTTCTCCTTCAATTGCTGCCGCCTCCGCTCCCATTCGGTATAGCATTGGCTCACTGAAGCGAAGGTCGCCCACACCGGGAGCGAATTCTTTCAGCGCCGCGACCACGGCGATCTGCTCGGGCGTCCCTGGGCCGTAAACTCTGGTGACGTTACAATTGCTCACCCAAAGCGCCTGTTCAATCGGAGCTTCGATCCGAAAGCGGGCGCTTTGCTTCGATTGCCACGCCCACAATAGCGCCACCGTGGCCGCGCCCAATGTGAATCCGAGCGCAACGGTGCGAGCAAGTCTCCATGAACTCTGCGATGTCGTAGTCATTGATCTATTCTTTCTGTTTTTTGGGGCCGTTGCGTGAGATTCCCAATCTCCGGTTCTAAGTTTAGGAATTCGCCACCGGGAGAGGCGGCAGCGGCGGCCGGATGGTGGTGGGTTTGCCTGCGTCCTCGAAGACTTGATCCCAGTTGAGCTTGGCCGTCAGCATCATGAGGATAGCCAAGGTCAGGATCGCCCCGATCGTGATGGTGATTCCCGCCAGCCCTTCAAAGAAGAAGCTGTAGCTGAAGAGAATCAGATAGGTGATCTGGGCAATCGCAGCGATCACCGCCAGTCGAACCCCCGATACCGCTAAAACGTAGCCGCACACCAAGATCAGCGATATGACGCATGCGATGAGGAACGAGGGCAGCAGCGGAACGATGTCCACCAGATAGGCCAACAACAACTGAAAGGAGAAGAATCCCGCCGCCAGGAAGAAGTAGTTCATCGGATGCAAGCTCACGCCGAAGGAAAGGCCAACGAGCACGAGCACGGTGAAGAAGAACAACAGAGAGATCGGCGCAAATCGCGTGATCCGCTCCACCGTGGGCCCCGGATTCACCACCGAGGGCATGGCCATCCCAATGGCATGTGCGTCGATCACGTCCGGGTAATTCCACTCAAACGTGCCATTCGTTGCGGCCAACTGCCGCGCCGTCGGAGAGCTGGTTCCCGGCGGGAAGTCAATCTCCTTGAAATTCGTGGTCATCGACAGAACGAAATTCCGCACCCGGCGATTGGAGCTAAAGGTGTACTGCCAGGTATCCAAACCGCGGGATCGGTAGGCAATCGTGACCGGCGCGGTATCACCAGGTTCCATCAGGATCGCTTCCGTGATCTTGCCTTCCTGTGGGGTCCGGTTCGTGGACGGCTTGTCCCCCACCCGAAGCTCGAAGTTGTCGTAAGAGGTCCCCTTGGCGGGCAGGACAAACTCCAGATAAACCGTCTGCCGGATCGGCGTCGGATTCACCATCTGATAGCTGCCCTGAAAATCGACTTCATAGGTTCGATACCACAACAACCCCTTCTGCTTCGGATCATAACGCAGGTCGACTTTGACGATGCTGCTCTCGGGTTGAATTTCCCGCATGGTCTTCCCGCTGGCCGGAGAAGCGTAGTAGATTCGCGGATGTTGTTGGATCATGGCCGGCCCCCAATTGCTCTTGATGTCGACGAAGAGTTTCTCTCCGCTGGAAGCGCTGCGCTGCGCGACCACCGCGCCGAGAATGGTCCAGGCTAGGCTGGTCGATGCCAGGATCAGGCCAATGGTGATAAGGTGTTTGATTTTCATGACAGAGAATGTGGTGTTGAAGTTTACGACTTGTCCGAGCTGCGGCGATTGTAGAAGACTTCCACCGAGGGAGATTCCCCTTGGCAAAGCGCTTTGGTGAGCAAGACCGTGTGACCATCCGACGGGGCGGCTTGGCTGGAGACTTCGACATTTCCATCGACCGCGTGGATCACGAAGACCTCCGGGATCTCCAGTTTCCAATCGAGCTTATGAATGAACAAAGGAGTCTGCGGGAGGGTGAGGATCGTACTCCCTTCGATCGGCTCCAGCGCGGTGCCCCGGTGCGTGTAAGAGATCTCCACCCGGGACTTCGACTCCACTGGCGTGAGGGCCATTTCGATGGAGGAATCATCCCGGGCCACGGGCTTCGTGGCGCGATCATTGGCCGTGCAGCGCAACACTTCGCATCCGGGCGGGAGCTTGAGTTGCCAGGTCAAGGCGCTCTCGTGTTCGATCACGAAGGTGGCTCGATTTAAGGTTTGGCCGTTCTTCTCCAGCTGAGTTTCGAAATGCGCTTCGCGGATCGTGGCTTGGGCGGTGGTGCGGCGCGGCAGCCAGCGCGACCGGATCACGGCGTCCGCGTTCACCTGCAGGCTGACAAACGAAGCATTCCCGATCTGCTCCAGATACCAGTCCGAGATGCGCTCGGCCGAAGAACCGGGGATCACCCCCGGGCCTTCAATTTCCAATCCCTGGGAAAGGATGACGACATAGAGAGCGTCCTGGACCGCGCCTTCTTCAGGGGTCCGCGGCACAAACAAGCTCCACTCCGGAGCCAGCGGCGAAATCGCAGTGTCGAAGGTCAACTCCACTCTCCGGTCTAAGGTCCCGGCCTCTTCCCAGGTGAGCTCATAACTCAAGCCGCCTTCCGCGCCGCGCACTGCATGTTGATTGGCCAGGCCCTCGCTCCGGATCTCAATGCCCCGGGCGTGATCGGGAAGTTGCAGACGGAGATGCTGACCGTTTCCGCTTTGATCCTGAGCAAACAAACGCATCACGTGATGCAAGGCACCGTCCTCGTAGCGCAGCACTGCTTGGGTGCTGAGCCGCCACGTGCTGGGCGCGGCGGCAACGGCTGGGGGCAGCGCGGCCGAAAGCGAAATCTGCACCTTGTCGCCGTCTTGCGGCAGCGGCAGGGAGGCCACGCCGTCCCGGGAGCCCACGGGTTTGCCATTCACTTCCAGGGTCCGGTCCTGGGGAATGCCATTGACGTTGAGGATTTGCACCGTGGCATTCTGGGGCGCTAGCTCGATCAGCTTTTCCCGGGGGCCAGGCTGACGCGGGGCCGCAAACTCCAGGTTGAGATTCTGGATTCCCGGCTCTTTGCGCAAGATCACGTAACGATCTTCCTGACGGGCGACATTCGCATCCACCGGTTGCACCCCGATCAAGGGCGCGCTACCACCCAAAAGAGGAATGGAGTGCCAACCGCTCGACAACGATTCCACCTCGAACTGAGCCATCAACCGGACGGTCGCTTCCCCGATCGTCAGTTCCGCCGTGAGCGATCGCACCACGGCATCGACCGGCGGCGGGATCTCCTTGGGATCCTTCTTGGTGTGGCTGGCGGCATCCCAGAGCAGCTTGAGCTCGGAATACGGCAGCATCACTTCGGCCTTCTCCGGCCTCCAGGATGGCGGATCATCCTGACCGAGCAAATAGGGCGGGCAGGCGGAAGCAAGGATGAGGGCGGCCCCGATCCAGTCTTGGATTCTGTGAAACGGTTTCATGGGGACGAAGATGAATCGCCCGAGTGAAACCTTGATGAAGCCTGGATGAAGAATCCGTGAAAACGACGCGCAAGGAATCCGTCCAGCCTAAACCGTCGGCATCTTCGGCGATTTTTGGCGACCGATTGCGAAAGTTGTGATCAGAAAACTACAGGAACTTTACATCGAGTATTTCCCAGATGAGCAACGTGGGGCGGCCATCTCACAGAATGGCAGATGGGTTGCGGTGGGCTATCTTTGCAGGATAGCTACTTGATCCGCATCCAATCAGGCCCGTAGTACAGCTTGATCCAGATTCCCCTCATGTCCGGCCCCGCGTGCTCCCCCAGCCAACGATTGAATTGCGACTCATTCGCGAATACCCTTTGTCTATGGCCTTGCTTCGCAGGCCACAGATACTTGCTTCGCATCGCCAGATGATCGCGGTCCGGGAAGATCCCCGACGCGAGCATGCTCCCTTTTTCGCCAAACTTCTATCCTATGCCCCCATACTTCTATCTCGCGATCGTCCTCATCATCCTGATTTCTGGATTCCGCGTTGCCCAGGAATACCAACGCGGCGTCGTCTTCCGGCTTGGCCGCTTCGCCGGGCTGCGCGGTCCGGGCCTTTACTGGATTATCCCGCTCGGCATTGATCGGGCGGTCACCATCGACATCCGCACCCGCACCGTTTCCGCCGAAAGCCAGGAAACGATCACCCGGGACAGCGTCACAGTGAAGCTCAACGCCGTGCTCTGGTTTCGCGTCACCGATCCAGCCAAATCGGTGATCGCCGTCGCCGATGCCCCTTCTGCGGTCTACCAATTGGCGCTCACTAGTCTGCGCAACTCCATCGGCCGGCACGATCTCGACGAAGTCCTCCAGGAACGCGACAAGATCAACATCCTACTCAAAGACAACATCGCCGATTTGACGACGCGTTGGGGTGTCGAGATCGAGCGGTTCGAAATGAAGGACGTCGAGCTGCCCGCCGCGATGCAGGAAGTCATGGCGATGCAGGCCCAGGCGATCCGCGAAAAAAGAGCGCGCATCATCAAAGCGGAAGCCGAGTTGGAAGCCTCCAAAAAACTCGGGGAAGCCGCCCAACAGATGGCGAACAACCCCGTGGCCGTCGAACTGCGCCGGATGCAGATGGTGACGGAGGTCGGGGCGGAAAGCAACAGCACCACGATCCTCATGATCCCATCGGATTTCGTGGCGCTCACCAACACACTCAGCGACTACCTCCGCAAGAAGAATCACGAAGCGGGGTGATCCGCGTCACGCGGCCACGTTCTAGCGAGTTGCGCTTCCCTCATCAATCAGCAATCCCGGGATCATCAATCCTCAATGCGGGTGCGACGAGATTGAGGATTGATGAGGAATGATTTTTGATTTCTGAGGGTAAGACATAGAGCGACTCCTCAAGCCGCCTTGGCTCCTTGGTCCGGGAGCTGGGTGACTTTCGCCGCCATTTCCGCTTCGGCCAGAGAGCGGGCTTCCGCCTTGGCTTCGGCGTTCTTCCGTTTGCGCTCGGCGGGTGAATCGATCCCGAACAGGATCCAACGCACATCGTCGGCCGCGAGCACTTGCTTCAATTCGGAGATCAGTCCTTGGACGCGTTTGCGCAAAGCTTTGAGAGCGGCGGTCCGCTTCCCGGAGAGTTCCCTCTCCTTGGAATGGTGATTCAGAATCGTCTTTTGCAATCCGCTGAGACGTTCATGGATTTCCGTCCCGGCGACCGCAGTCACTCCCAGGGACGCGTTCTCCAAGTGCGAATGCGTCTTGAAATAGTTCGCCAAAGCGGACACCAGGATGTCCCGGTCGCCGATTTTTTTCGGCATCGCGAGCGAGCCCTTGAGGAACCCAGCATCGATCCAGTCCTGATTATATTGGCTCTCCAACGCGCTTTTGAGAACGTGCCGGGCATCATTGATATACTTCTGAGCGTCGCCGTCGGCCTTTCTCAGCGCCGGAGTCAGCTCGTCCTTGCCCCGCAACCGGGAGGCGACGAACAGCGCGTCGAGCCCGCGGAACGTCTTCAACTCGGCAGTCAAGACATCGGCCGTGTTCTGCTTCACCCCGATCTCCGCCCCATGAGTGGTGAGGGCGGTTTCCATGGTATCGCAGGATTTGAGGAATCGCCCGTTGCGATCAGGCACGAGCGGGGATTTCGATGGTTGCTTTGGTTTCGTTGATGTTTTCATGATGTTTATTATATAAACAGGCGTTTACTCCGTCAAATGTATTTTTCATACTTTCCGTGATGATAAGGCCATCCCACGGTGGCGAATCCCCCAGAGCGGAGCGCTGCGAACGTTTCGCCGTTCCGGATCGCCCTTAGCGGAGCGCTGCGAACGTTTCGCCGTTCCGGATCGCCCTTAGCGGAGCGCTGCGAACGTTTCGCCGTTCCGGATCGCCCTTAGCAGAGCGCTGCGAACGTTTTGCCGTTCCGGATCGCACAGAGCGGAGTGATGAGCCCGTTTCGCCGCGCCGGATCGCCCAAAGCGGAGTGCTGCGCTCATTTCGCCGTTCCGGATCGCGCATTCGAGAGTGCGACGCCCAATTCGGCCCGCCGGATCGCCCAGAGCGGAGCGCTGCGAACGTTTCGCCGTTCCGGATCGGCCATGTGAGTGGAAAGTGGAGGGGAAGTCGCCAGCGATTCAGGCTCTCAACTCCTCCGTCTCAACGCGGATAAAGCCGAAATCCGCAGATGGGAAACCTCGCGCAGAGCCGCAGAGAGCGCAGAGCCAGAATGGGGGCGTTCACTTTCCCGCGCATCAAGTTGAACCCTCGATTTAGGGGAGACGCGGCCCCAAAGATCCCAGTCCTCTGCGAGCTCTGCGTCTCTGCGCGAGGCCAAGCCATTCCCCCTTTCCATAAAGATAAGGACGGCCTCAGCGTTTGGCTTTTTTGTTCCGTGTGTTCCGTGTGTTCCGTTTCCCTCCTTAGCGTGAAAGGTGGTCCGCACAGTCCCCTGTTCGGTTCTTCGTGCTTCGAGTCCTTCGTGGTCCCTCCCCCGCCCCGGCTGCCGAAGGACGCTCACCCAGGACCGGAGCCTCCAGACGGACTTCACCACGAAGGATGGAGCCTGAACCGGCCTCAGCCAAGCTGATCGCCGGGCTCTTTCTCCCACAATGGTCAGGTTCTCCGGGCCTTTCACCCATGACGAACGGGAAACAAATCGTCTTGCCTGGGGAGGAGGATGAGGCGAGAGTGTGAGGCGGCATTTTGCCGTGTTGAGCCGCTCGCTGCCAATAACTTGTTATGGCAGCGCGCGGTTCAATTAGACTGTTCGTCAAAATCGTAGTGCCATGCCCGACGCCCCATTGCCGCCAGCCCTCGAATCAGCGTGTTGTCAGTTCGCTGAGGAAATTCGCCGAGGTGATTAGGATCATGTCTCCGAGGTTCAGACTCGGCCGGCGCCTCAGATTCCGGCCTTTGTGCGGGAGGTTGAGCGGAGACGCCCAGGATACAGTTTGGAGCAGTATCAGAGTGGGATGGCTCGCGGATTGTATCTCACCCGCTGACAGATCCGAAGCGTTCGAGCCGGTAAGATTCACCACAGAGCACACAGGGAGCACAGAGGAAGGCATTGAAGAGGTCCCGTTTGGCCAAGATGAGCTCCTGCACCATTGAAGTTCATCTGTTTCTCGGGCCGAGGTTGGCGCCGGAAGCGCTCCAAACCCTGACTTCCTCTGTGGTCTCTGTGCTCTCTGTGGTAAAAATGGCAGCCCTCAGTCTTTGAATTGCCCCGCGATCTGGGGAAAAAGAGTACGCACCATCAGCGCCAAAGCGGAGTTAAACCCACAAAGGAAAACGGAGGCCCACGGAACACACGGAACGCACGGAAGAAGACTACGGAAACGCCGATTCAGTCATCATCGATTGGAAGAGGCTCTGAACTACCAGTCTTCGCCTCTGTTTCCGTGTATTCTGTGTCTTCCGTGGGCCGCCCACTCCGAATTTGGGTTAAAAGCTTCCAAGAACCTCCGGGGAAGCCGCTCCACCACCCGCCCAGCGCTCCCCTCCGCAAGAATCAGTCACCAAACCTCATGACCCGCGTCACCCTCTCTCTCCTCTTCACCGCACTCCTCGCTTCCGCGCACGCGGCTTCCACCCCGAACATCATCGTCATCCTCTCCGATGACTTCGGCTACGGCAGCGCCGGCTGTTACGGGGCCGATCCCGCCCTGGTGCAAACGCCGAGCCTGGATCGGCTCGCCAAGGAAGGCCGCCGTTTCACGGATGCGAACACGACTTCTTCGGTCTGCTCCCCCACCCGTTACTCGGTCATGACAGGCCGATACTGCTGGCGCACGTCGTTGAAGCACGAGGTCCTCAGCACCTTTGCCCCGCTGCACATCGAGACCACGCGCCTCAACATGGCGTCCCTCCTCAAGAAGCACGGCTACTCCACGGCAGCCGTCGGCAAATGGCACCTTGGCTACGGCACCGCCGATGATTCCCCCAAGTGGCGCCCCGATTACACCGGGAAGCTCTCCCCCGGCCCGCTCGAAATTGGGTTCGACTACCACTTCGCCGTCCCGGCAAATCACGGCGATCTCACCGGCGTCTTTGTGGAGAACCACTTCGCCTACGGACTGAAGGACAAGAACGTCCCCAACCCGGACGACTTCCAAGCCACCTACACCGCTGCCGATATGGAGAACGCGAAGAGCGACAAAGCGATCCTCGCCATCGACGCCCCACGCCGCAAGAACCAGCGCGTCATGAAGGTCCTCACGGACAAGGCCACGGGTTGGATCGAGCAACAGCCCAAGGACAAGCCGTTCTTCCTCTACTTCACCCCGGTCGCGGCCCACAATCCGGTCACGCCGGACACGGACATCGCGGGCCAGAGCAAGGCGGGGCTTTACGGCGATTGGATCCACGAGCTGGATCGCAGCGTCGGCCGCATCCTGGATACCCTCGACAAGCAAGGCGTTGCGAACAACACCCTGGTGATCTTCAGCAGCGACAACGGCGGCGTCTTCAACCCGCAGAAAGTGGGCTCGCCCCAAGCGATCGCGATCGAAGCCGGGCTCAAGGTCAATGGCGATCTCCGCGGCGGGAAGCACGATGTCTGGGACGGCGGATTCAAAGTCCCCTTCCTGGTCCGTTGGCCCGGCCAGGCCCCCGCCGGTTCCGTCTCCAAGGAAACCATCAGCCTCGTCGATATCCTCGCCACCACCGCCTCCATCGTCGGCGAGCCGCTCCCGGAAGCTTCCCTGGCCGCCGAGGACAGCCGCGATTTCCTTCCCGCGATCCTCGGTGACCCAGCCAAACCGATCCGCGACGACATCATCGTCCACAGCGCCGACGGCGTTTTCGCGATCCGCAAAGGTCCCTGGAAATGGATCGAGGGCGTGCCCGTCGATGAAATCAAACCGGGCTTGCGCAAGTCCCACGCGGATCAATTCCGCGCCCAGCTCTACGATACTGTGGCGGACCCGTCCGAAACCAAGGACGTCAGCGCGGAGCATCCCGAGGTGGTCCAGGAACTGACCGCTCTTTTGGATCGGTATCGCAATGGCGGTTACAGCCGTGAACTTCCGCCGGCCGGGGTGATGCCTCCGCAAAAGAAGGTGGCCACGCTTCCCCCGCTCACGGGCACTGTCGTTCTTGAAGAATCGTTGGCCGCGATCCCCGGCAAGCCGTGGACGACCTCAAAAAGCGAATGGGAGCCGAAGGACGGCGGGCTTTGGGGCGCGCAAAAGGGGAAGGAAGAACTGGCCGCGCTTTTGCGCGTCCCGCTGGATCTCACCGACGGCTCGATCGACTACGAGATCAGTTTCCACGGAGCCAATCGGACTTCACTCCGCATCGAGTGGGGCGATCGTCAGGGCAGCTTCCGCCTCGAAATCTCCCGCCGCGAACTCGGCCTTACCAAGAACCCGTCGCAAGGCGAAGCCAAGGAAGCCACGGAATTGCTCGCCCGCAAAGCGATGGAGCTGGATGCGGACAAATGGTATCCAGTGAGGATCACCTTTCACGGCACCGAGGCCACCGTGCAAGTCAACGACCTGGTCATCAAAGGCAGCCACCCGGTCCTCGGGGAGAAGAAAACCGGAGCGAACTTTTTGGTCTTTGGGGAGAGCGCGGGATTCCGGAATGTGCGGGTAGTGAGGTAACCCGCCGTTTCTCTCAACCGGGAGTGAAACCATCGCGCAAGGAGATACCGCCTGATCGGCCTATCGTATTTATCCCCGCTGCAGGATCGCGGAGTCAGGAGGCGCTCCAAGAGCGTGAGAAAGGAGAGCTTGGGGAGCGTGAGCAGGGCCTGAACGGCCTGGATCACCCTCCCTTTTTTGTGCTGGTGGAACGGGTTGCGATTTGGGCATTTTCGCGCCAAACTTCCGTCTTATCTTCATGAATCTGATCCTCCCCGCAATGGCCCTCTTCCTGGGGGCATCGGTACTCTTGACCACCGGCTGCCACACCCCGCGGCCGGCGCAACCGGTGACGGTCCATGGCCAGGAAGCCGGGATCACCTTGACGGAGGCGAACGCGGACGCATCGATCGCCGTGCAGCGGGGAGAGACCATTGTGGTTCGACTCGTGGAAAATGGCGGATCCACCGGTTACCGGTGGGAAGACCGCACCAGCGGTGCCGGAGCTCTGGCAAAAGCGGGCGGGCCTCGGATCAGTCTGGCCGAAGCCTCGGACGGGGTGGTAGGCGCTCCGGGAGCTCTGACGCAAACCTATGTGGCCCGGCAGCCAGGAAACCAAGAGATCGAGTGGGCCCGCATCCCGGCCGGACGAGAGGCGGCCGAGGAAACGGTAAAATTCCGGGTCTTGGTCAAGTAAGCCGGTTCCGCGCAAGCTTGACCCGGGCGACGGCTTTCGGGAGGATGACGGGGCGTCCGACCATGAAAACCGTTCCCTTCCTTTTGTGTCTGGTATGCCTGATCCAACCAGGCTCCACTGCGGAGACACCGACTCCAAAACCGAAACCTGTTTATCAATACCATACGGAAGGGATAGCGATCAGCATTCCCACGGCGGATGAAGCGAAGGTAGCGGCTTTCGGCACCGCATCCATCCAGGCAGCGGTGCGTTATTTGGATGAGGGGGCGATTTGTTGGGTCCGGGAGCGATCCTGCATCAACTGCCACACGACGGGCCCCTACCTGGCGGAACGACCCGCCCTGACCAAGTATTTCGGGAGCCCCAAGGAAGAGGTCCGCGACGATTTCGTGGACAGCATCCCCCGCCCTTCCCCAGCAGACGATAGCGAGAAGGCCAAGAAACGAGTGGGTGCGAGCACCTCCGTCTGGTGCGCCCTGGGACTGGCGGAGTGGGACAAACATGTCACCGGCAGCCTCTCTGAACCCACCGACCGCGCTTTGCGGGAGATGATGACCCGGCAGTCAGCCGCCGGATCTTTTGTCTCTACCGGCGAGGTGGAAATCCCGCACATCACGACCGACTTCGAACTGACCCTGCAAGCGGCCCGCGCCATCACCACCGCCCCCGGTTGGTTGGACAAGGCCGATCCCGAGCTGCGCAAAGGCATCGACCGGATGAAAATCTTCCTGCGCGATGCGCCGCCACGCAACGATTACGAGCGCGTCCTCCGCCTGCAACTGGCCAGCCTGATTCCAGAGCTCGTGCCGCAAACGGAGCGCGCCCATGCCCTGGCCTTGCTGACGGGCAAACAGCATTCCGATGGCGGCTGGTCGTTGCGCGATTTGTCGGCCGTCGACAATTGGCGCACACCGATGAGCGAGCGCGTCCTCGACCTAATCAAGAGTTTGCCGGACGCCGCTGCACCGGAGAGCGATCCTTATATGACGGCGCTTGCGATCGTCTTGATGCGGGAGAACGGGATTCCCGCAAATGACGAGCGGATCCGAAGAGGGATCGAATGGTTGAAGCGCGAGCAGCGCGTCTCGGGACGCTGGTGGATGCATTCCCTCTATCGCGGGAACTACCAATATATAACTTACATCGCGACGACGCAGGCGCTCAAGGCGTTGGCGTTGTGTGGGGAGCTCGAGAGCGGGGAGTCTGGGGTCCAGCGTTGATCCGCGCAATCGATCGTTGTCGTTGTCGTTGTCGACAGGTCGAGGATTCGATTTCGATTTCGACAACGACAACGATCGCGGCCTACTGCGGCGGCTGGAGGAGGATCTCATTGACCGGAATGCCAATCGAAGCGATCCTCAAACCGCTTTGGTGCCCCCAATCATCGAGCCATCCTTAAGGGAACGAGTCGAAGCCTTTGCGCTCGACGAAGCTGGGGTGGCGCTTCCCTTCACGAGTCGCCTAGCGCGGGAGCAGGGCTGGAGCCATGCCTACGCAGGCCGGGTCGTGACGGAATACAAACGTTTCGTGGTGCTGGCGATGGAGGCGGAGCATCCGGTGACGCCGTCCGAGGAAGTGGATCAGGCCTGGCACCTTCACTTGGTCTACACGCGAAGCTACTGGCAGGGATTGTGCCGTGAGGTGCTCGGCCGGGATCTGCATCATGAGCCCACCAACGGCGGGGGCGCGGAGACGGCGAAGTTCATCGACTGGTATGCACGGACGCTGGAGAGTTATCGCAAGCTGTTCGGCGAAGAACCACCAGACGATATCTGGCCCGCGCCGGAGCGGCGATTTGCCGAATCCCCCAAAGCACGCTGGGTCGATGCAACGAAATTCTGGCTGCTGCCGAAGCCAAAATGGTTTTTGGCGGCGGCCCGGTCGATCTTCGAAGAAAAAAACCAAGCCAACCAATGACTGCTTCCGCCCGCCTCCTCCTCGCTGTCACTTCGCCGCTCGACTGGCGCGGCCCAGATTTCCTCCTTTTTTACGTGATCGCTCTGATCGCGGCGGGGATTTGGTGCAACCGTCGGGCGAGTCGAGCGCTGGACCGGTTCAACCGCAGAATGGACGAACCTCTCGTAGACCCGTTCGAGATCGCGTTTCTCTCCGCCGGGGCAGGCCGCGTCGTGCAGTTGGCGATCACCCGGTTGATTCATTCGGGGCTCCTGGAGTGGGTCTCCAGCGGAACGAAATCGACCTTGGTGGCGACGACCAAGTCCACGCCGGGTGATCTGTATCCAGCGGAAGAGATGCTCTTGGAGCGAGCGAAAGCCCACCACAAGGGAATCCCGGTGAGCGAAGCCGGCAAGGCCGTCGCGCCGGCGATGCGGTCGATCGAAGTGTCCTTGGCCACATGCGGCCTGCGCCCGACCGCCGAAGAGCGCCGCGGGGCCTCGCTCGGTGCCGTGCTTCCTTTGCTCGCGCTTTTCGTGCTCGGCGTGGTGAAAGTGGTCATTGGGGTGGGCCGGGAAAAGCCTGTGATGTTCCTCATCATCCTTCTGTTCGTCACGATCTTCGTCATGATGATGTTTGCGGCGTCAGTCAAGAGGCTGACGGCCTCTGGCGAGGCGCTCTTGGCGGACCTGCGCACGCGCAACGAGATCGAACGAGACAAGGTCAAGACGCCAGACTACGGAGGATTACCACTGGTCTCCGATTCCGTGGCCCTCTACGGTCCTGCGACGCTCGCGGCGATCCCGCTGTTTCTGCCGATCCACAGGGACATGGAGAAAATGCAGGCCAAAGCGGCGACCGGATCGAACACCGGATGTTCGAGCGGCTGCTCGAGCGGTTGCGGCACCAGCGGCGGCGACGGCGGCAGTGGATGTGGGAGCGGTTGTGGCGGGTGCGGCGGCGGCGGCGATTAAGGTCCTCCAAGAGCCGACGATTGCTCGCAGCGGCTGGAGGACCAGCCGCGCTACCCTTTTGCGAAGCCGGGAATGCCGAGCCGCGCAGCCATCCGTTGGGCGCGGAGGAGAGCCTCACGCATCCGGTCGGCTTCGTCGGGACCGCGCAGATCTTTGCAGGCGGGGTGAGGCTCGGGTGCGGCGATGACGCCCAGTTCGTGCAGGACGTGGGCGGTGCTGTGCTTGTAGGCGGCGGCGCTGCCCTTCGCGTCGAGGCGGAAGACTTGATCCTCCAGCGACTGGAAGGCTTCGAAGAGTTTGTAAACGCGTGTATCGAAATGGCCTGTGCCGGTAGGATAGCGCTTGCCGGGTGCATCGTCCGTGAGCCACATATCCTTCGCAGCGCAGATGAGCGGTGCGGCGCTGCTGGCGGCTCCGATGAGCAGAGGAAGGCCGGTCTTGATCGCTGTGGCGATGCCGAAATCATCTCCGCTGTGCGGTTGAAAATCGAGCTGCAAATCCCGGCACATCGCCGCCCAATAAAGAAAGTGCGGCGCATCAAGCGTGCTGATTTTGCCCCCGATAAACTTGAGATGCATGGCTAGCTGCCATAACAGCCACGGCTCATACGGCGTGGCCCAGGGAACGAAGGACGGTTCCAGCGCGTGGACGATCCCCGGACGGATCAGCCAGTCCGCGATCTCGTAGTAACCGTCGCGACGGCGCTCGGGATCGAGGCTGTTGAGCCAGCGAGACGTCATGATCATGACCTCGCAATTCTCGTGTTGCTGCACGATATCGAGCAACGGTCGATACCGAGAAGCCTGAAACGAGGTGTCGTTCTCCGCGCCCCGAGCCGTGATCCCGGCGATGAACTTCATCGTGGGGAACTCCGCCCGGAAACGGCGTAAGACTTCCGCATAGAGCGCGTCGTCGAGGTCGAAGATATAACCGGTATCGGCATTGAGCACCGGGACCAACTCCACCCCGTAATGCTCCGCTGCAGCCTGCAGCCAACGAATACTCGCGGCAAAGCTGTCCCAATCCGGCTGGCCCTCCCGGAACGGCAGCAACGCGGCGGAGCAAAGCCGCGCCTTGGAGTGGTGATCGACGAGTTCCTCTTCGCTTGTCCAAGCCCACTTGGTTTCTTCCCAAGTGGTCTGTGGCGTGAGGTCTCCGGGTTTCGTGATGAGCGGGTTCATTGGGGAAGCTCCTCTACGGACAGCCATTTGCGTTGTTCCCAACTTTGCAGACCGAGTTCGGCCAGCTGCACCCCTTTGGCCCCTTCACGCAGAGTCCAGGGGAAGGGCGTGTCCAAGGCGACATGTTTTAAGAACGCTTCCCACTGCACTTTGAAGGCGTTGTCATACGTGGTGCAGTCCGGCACTTCCTGCCAGCTATTGAAGAAGTCGATCGGCTGATCGATGTCCGGATTCCAGGTCGGACGCGGCGTGGTGCCGAGGCTTTGCACCCAGCACTTGCGCAGGCCCACGATGGCGCTGCCGTGGGTGCCATCCACCTGCATGGTGAGCAAGTCATCGCGGCGGACGCGGACGGTCCAGGAGCTGTTGAACTGGCAGACGACGCCGTTCTCGCATTCAAAGGTAGCGTAACAGGAGTCGTCGCTGGTGCAGTCGTAGGGCTGGCCGCCCTCGTCGAGACGCTTGGGGAGATGGGTCGCGCCCAGGCAGCTCACGGATTTCACCTTGCCGAAGAGGTCGTCGATGACATAACGCCAATGGCAAAGCATATCGACGATGATGCCGCCGCCGTCTTCCTTGCGATAGTTCCACGACGGGCGCTGAGCCGGTTGATCCCCATCCTCGCCGGTGAAGACCCAGTAACCGAACTCGCCACGCACACTGAGGATGCGACCGAAGAAGCCTTGATCCCGCAAGGTGCGGAACTTGCGAATCCCAGTGAGCCACAGCTTGTCCTGAACGACTCCATTTTTCAGCCCGGCATCTTCATAAAGTCGCGCCAAACGGAGCGCCTCGGCGGTTTCCACGGCGGTCGGTTTCTCGCAGTAAATCGCCTTCCCGGCCTTCACGGCTTTTTCAATAAAACCCGCACGTTGCAAAGTGCCGCTGGCATCGAAGAAGATCTGGTCGTTCGGGTTCGCCAACGCGGCATCGACATCGGTGGTGTAACGGGTGATCCCGGTGCGCTCGGCGAGCGCCTTCAGTTTGTCGGCATTGCGTCCCGTAAGAATCGGGTCCGGCATCAGCACCAAACCATTCCCCGCTTGGACCCCGCCCTGATCGCGAATCGCCTTGATCGACCGGATCAAGTGCTGGTTGGTCCCCATGCGCCCGGTGACGCCGTTCATGATGATGCCGATGGTTTTTACGTTCATGCGTTGCGGAGGGATCCTGGCCGAGATCAAACCGCCGGTAAAACAGTTCTTTCCAGTCGTGACGGACGGGAATTCCGATGGAAGCGGGGGGGCTTCCCCTTACGCCCCAGAGCCGACGTGGCCAACTTGGACGTCCGTGATCGTGGCGAGGTCGAGGATGCTGAATCCGGTCCCATCTGGACCATAAACGATCACAGTCGTGCCTTCACCGGGAGCGACCGACACAAAATCGGGATGGGAGACGTCATATTTCTGACCAGAGCCAGAGACGATCGTAAATGGGTGATTGGTCGCGAGAATCTCCTTGATGGCGGCCTTTTCCATGCGGCCATCGTACATCGAGGCGGCCGATCCCGCAATGGATGTCTCCGCGCCCCGAAATTTGGCGCCCGCATGAAAACTTCGACCACTCCTGTGGTTCAGAATGATCTTCATCACTCCATCTGCGGACAGGAGCGTCCGCGCTCCACTCCATCACGCTCGCAACCGGACCCGGATCGTTTCACCTCACCCGAATCCGGCTGCGTGCATCGGTTCTGGTTCCCCATCGCCCCTCTCAACCAATCAAAGCCACCGCCCCGTTTCCAGCCGAAGCGGCCTTGCGGTCCACTTTGGCTTTGGCCTTGGCTGCTTTCTTATCCGCGGCGGCTTTGCGGGAAGCTTGCCGCTTCGCCAAAGGAATCACCGGGAGATCGACCAACGCCCGCGCATTGTGATAGTCTGCATAAAACGTCGGATGTGTGGCTTCGAACTGACGGATCAGCGGGTCCAGCTCTTCACGGAGCAAGGTGCAGAGAGTTTTGATTTCCGTCGCCACCAAACTCGTCAAGGTTTTGCGACGATTGATCACGTCCCGAGGCAAAGCCAGCTTCGCTCCGAATTCAGCAATCGCGCTTTCCAGTTGGGTCAGCACTTCATCCGTAGTCCCGAACGGCTTCAGGGCCACCCGATTCTCCTGAGCCAGCGCCAAGATCCCCTTGGACCGCTCCACCAATTTTCCTTGGGGAACCTTCATCCAAGCAGAACGAGGCGCGGACGCAAGTTGCCGCAGATCGGCATCGCCGGTCCGTTTCCCCAGTGAACTCAATTGTCCACTGACGGTGTCAACGACATTGATCAGAGCGATCCGGGCGGCATTCTTACTTGCCGTGAGCCCCTTGCGATCCCGCTCCTGTTGACCGCCTAGCGCTCGTCCGGTGCCAATGGATGGCAGGGATCGAAGCTCGCCGGAGACTCCTCCAAGCCGGTGGAAGCGGCGTTCCGCCGCTTGTCTTCCGTGAGACTAGACGGCCTGGCCTGCTCACCGGCGTAATGAGGGCGAAGACAAGGTTGTCCCCGTTTGCCTTTTCCGCCGCTTGCGCCAGCTCTCGCAGAGCTGGAGTGAGGAAACGGTAGGTCATTTCGGAAATCGGGCTCGAAGCTCCGCCATCGCCTGAGGACCATCGACTGCGGCAATCTCGCCTTCATGAAACGCCCTCATGCGATCATCCGCCTCGTGAACCCACGCTTCCCGGATCTCGGACGTCGTCCGGGAAAGACTCGCGAGGAGATGATCCGCCAAAACGGCCCTCTCAGCCTCGGAGAGTTGCAACGCTTCCTTCTCGATGATCGCGGCGTCCATAGCTGAGAATCATAGACCCACGGGCCTACCGTAGCAATCCCGACTTGAACAGGCCATGTCGAGCAAGGTCTTCACGAAGCTAGCCGGAAGTGGGAGTTCACGCTATTCAGCTCGCCAACTGGCGGAAACCAACCGGCCGAATCATTCGATGCCCTCATTCACCGGATTCTGATTCTACCCGAAGCTACCCGCGCGAATCCTGCATCGCCATCAAACCGCCGCCCCCAGCGGGCGTCCAGGTCAGGCTCTCCACGCTCAACACTCAACGATCAACCGCGATAGCGAGTGGGCGGCTTGAAAGTTGCGCGGCGGTCTCGTGGGAGACGCAACTGAGGCGGAAAGAGAGACGATCAAGAACCATTTTGTTGCTTCTGATTAGCTGACGATTCAGACATCTAATGTGACAAAAGGATGGCACCAAGTGTCATTAAATCCCCCACGCCTCGGTCGTTTGGGGTATCCGCACCCTGGCCGATCAGTCCGTTTCCGCCTGCAAAGCCGGGTTGCCGGTGCTCGCCCGGATGCGCGTCGTCTCCGCCCTCGGGTTTCTTTCCGGCCTCGAACCGGTTCAGGCGGAACGGTTCTACGCCCGGCTCGGTGAGGGATTCGCGGATCAGGGGATCGAACCGGCCCGGGTGGAGCCGGTGCTCGCGGCGCTTCCGGATGACGCAGCGCGGGCTGCGGTGACGGCGGCGAGATCTGCGGCGCAGGCGGCACCGGCGGCGAAATGACGGTAGCCTGGACTTCAGGCCAGGATTCATGTGGCCCTGCGTCCTCAGGGACTGAAGTCCCTGCTACTTTGCGGCGATGAGTCGCGCCCAGGCCGGAGGGGAATCAATCCTTCTTTCGGAAATCAAGAACCTTGAGGTGGTTGTCGGCGTCATCCTTCCACACCCTGGCGATGAAAGATCCGACCCGGTGATAGTCGATGGTCCGACCGACTTCATCCCGAGCGGTAAAATCAGGTTCGATCAGGCTCCCATTTGCAATCAGGACTCGGAGAAAGTCCTCCAATGGCTTTCGCTCCTGCTTACGTAAGCACTTGAGAAACTCAAAGGCTTCCCAGTCGACAAAGACGCGAAACTTGTGAGTGGGCTCCAAATTTGGAGTCAATCTTGCTTTAACTGTTCCAACTCGCGCAAGGCTTCCTCCGCTGGAATCCACTGCCCCTCAGAGGCTGGACTTAATTTGTCCGCTATCCAGCGCTGCTGATCCTGATCGGCTTCGTCTTCCAGTGCGACCAGCAAAGCGCTGATCCTGCGCCGCTCACGAGCCGTCAGTTGACGAATGCTCTCCTCAATTTCAGCCAGACTCACGATGAGAATGTGGCAGCTTCGGGAAAGAATTGCAAGGGATTGGCGACCCGGCCCGCACTCGTTTCCGATGTCGGAGGCCGCGAAGCGTTCCGGGCTTGATCGGTTTGTGCATGGGGACGACGACGGTTCGCCCTGCTTTCCCCATCACATGATGCGAACCTGTTTGCCTGAGACTCTCAAACCCAAGACGCCGTAACGCTTTGACCGCGTCGGAGCCATGGATGTCCCGGGGCGTCTTCAATGCGACAGATTTCAGGCTACCTGGAGAATGGGATCCTCAGAAAAGTGAAGCTTGATCCTGAGGGGAGACTCTTCGGGATCGAACCGCTTACCGCATCAGTGACCATCGCCTGCAATTCCCCAAGAGTGTCTCCCTGAGTCGTAATCCCGCCTCCCCTGGGATCGTCCCAACGCGCGACGTACCCGGCGGTTTCTGGGCAGGGCTCCACCGTGAATGTAATCTCCTCCGCCATACTCTACCTTACACTCACGGACACCCATTCGCAAGCCGCCGCGCTGCCGGGGTTCGGGGTATCCATGGGTGGTGCACCCGCCGTGCGGGTTTGGAGCGGTACCGTGCCGGGGTTTCGCCCAGGATGGTGGCTTCCGCATGGGGAACACCGCCCCGGATAGCCAGTTCCTTATCCACGCCGGGCCAGGGAACGCCGGGCTTTGGATTGGAGTAGACTCAGGACATCGCCCACATGGATGTAATGCGCCAACTCCTCTCGTTCCGACGCGGTGAGGAGTCCTTCGTTGGCTCGGGTATTCAGATCCTCGAGCCGATTCAGGTCATCCTCCGGGAAGTCCAGTTCCAGAAGAAATCGGGCGACGTCCGGCGGGACCGATCCTTCCTCCGCGCGGATCACACGATCCCAAATCAAACCCTCGCTCACTGCCGTGCTCACGAGTTGAAGCGTAGCACTGGACTGCGAGACTGGCAATGTTCGGTGTGTTCGTCCTTAGCTTCGATTGATGAGGCGTTGGTTTTTGATGCCAGGCGACACGCTAAAGACACGCTTGCCGAGATGTTCAAGGCTCTGTGATGATCGGCCCAACACCGGCTCCGGTGACACGCTAACTCGAGGTCCGCCAGGGCGCGGAGCGATGCCGTTTGCCGATGGGACGAAGGCTCCTCGCGCCCCGTCAGGGCGCGGGCCATTGCTATTTCCCGATCCGGTGGTTTCGCCGCACGGCGGCTGCACCACCTCAGATGTTCGGCTACCCTCTTGCGTCCCTCCGGGACGAACGAATGCTGTGCTTCGGAAACGGCGGAAATGCCCATCAGAATCATTCACACCCGGGCCCAACGGGCTTTTGACGTCCACCTTTAATCGGGTTCGTATTGGGCCCATGGTCACGACCGCCTTGGCTCGCCACATCGAGATCGACCCCGAAATTGCGGGCAAGTTGACTACCACGTCGTGGTGACCTGGGGATATTGACGGATCAGGGGATCGGGGGTGAGAAGGGTGAGGCGCTGAAGCTGCGCTGTGGCGGTAAGCAGGCGGTCGAAGGGATCTCGATGGAGCAAGGGCAGGGCAGAGGCGGCAAACGCTTGTTCCGCCGTAAGGGGGAGAATCGTGAGGCCATGTGCAGTGCAGGCGCGGCCAAACCATTCCGCCGGGGGAAAGGGCAGGTCGAGCTTTGCGGCGGCGTGCTTTTGGCCGAGCTCGAATGCAGTGATGGCGGAGACAAAGAGCATGCCGACGTGTTGGCGCAGGGTTTGCTTGGCCGTTTCAGTGAGCCGATCAGGCTCCATGACCAGCCAGAGCAGGCAACAGGTATCAAGAAGGATCATCGGGCAGAAAGGGGCCAGTCTTCGTCAGTGGCGGGTTCGGTGGGATCGTAAAGGATGCGCCCCTGAAGTTCGGGATGGCGGGCCAAAGGGTCGGTCACGAGCGCTGCAGGGGGGCGGGTCAGTGTCGCAACGGGTTTGCCATTGCGGCAGATGAGAACGGTTTCGCCCGTGCTTTCCACTTGGGCGAGTAGAGCGGAGAGCTGGGTTTTCGCTTGATGGGTGTTGACGGTAATCATGCTAGACTAAACTAAACCGGACTAAGCGTTTTTCAAGCTGAGTGGCGATCACCTCGATTCTTCTTGATTTGATTGGGAAGCGCCAGCTTTGCGCAGGGTTGGATTATGAGGGGCTGTGAGGGGGAAATGGATGATGCGGTGCGGTGACTGGCGGGGTTGGCGCGGACTGCTCGTGGCCTGCTGTATCCGCCCGAAGCCGCGGCAGCGGCTTCGCTACCAGGATTTCTGATTGAAGAAAGCGCGGCGGCGACAGTTGGTTGCCCGGCGACGAGCGCCTCACACCACGCCCGCCGATTTCCGGCCGATCCAGAAGGCGGTGAGCAGGGCGAAGAGGGTCAGCATCCAGGCCCAGTGCGACCAGATCCGGACTCGGTGCTCGATTGGCGGCGGTTCTGGGAGGTTTTGCAGGGCGGCGATGACTTCGGCCAGCTTGGATGGTTCCATGACCTTGCCGCGCGTGATCCGGGCGATTTCGTCGAGGACGGCGGGACGGGCCGGTTGTCCGGTTTTCTCGCGGACGTCTCCTTCCACCAGGAGCGTCGTTTCCAAGGTCTCGCCTTCGTCGACGCAGGTCATGCGCAGCTTGTATTCCCCGGCTTCGGCGGCGGTGAAGCGGCCGGAGAACAGGCCCCAGCTATCCTCTCCGGCGGGCACTAGACGGACGCGGTCGGTGGCTCCGGACGGGCTGAGGAATTCCACCTGGACGTTCGCTTCCTGAAGCGGTTCACCGCCGGGGCTCATCACGTTGGCGTTGAGGGAGAGGACGTCCCCGGCCTTGGGGCGATCCGGAGTGTAGAAGAGCCGCATCCGTTCGCCGTGCGCCATATTGCGCTGGTAGGCCATCCAACGAGCCACCTGTCCCCAGAAGCGATAATGGTATTTGTCCTCCACCCCTTTGCGCCAACGCCACGCGCCGTCGGTACCCATGAGGAGAACCTTGCCCGCTCCGTAGGTCTTGGTCACGATGAGCGGGACGCGGCCATAGTCGGTCTGGTCGGTGCCATGCCGGGCCAGAATTTCGGTGCCGGCCTTGGCCCGGACGATCGGGGCATACCACTGGAATCCCGGGAGCGCATCCCACACCGCGAGATTGGCGTCGTCGGTATCCTCGAGACGGGTCAAGAGACTGCGCTGCCCCAACTCCGTGAGCTGAATGCGTCCCGGAACCACGGAACCCCAACCGCGGGGTTGGGCCGGATCGAGGACGACCGGATACAATTCTTCCAGCGGCGTGTCCTTCAGAAACTGGTGATTGCCTCGCAGGCCCGGGAGAAAGATCAATCCGCTCGCCTGGTTGCGCACCAGCTTGGCGATTCGTTCCGCCTCGTTCGCGGTCAGTTGCCCTTGGGTCACGCCAACGTCGCCCAGCAAAATCACATCGTAATCGACGAGATCCTCGTCCGGCGGGAAGACACGGAGGTAGCCCTTGCCCTCCCCCATCTGCCCGAGACCAGGGTGAAAGAGGAGACAGGATACCTCGACCCCCGGATCGCGATCGAGAGCGTTGCGGAGGTAGCGATATTCCCAGCGCGGATAGGACTCGATCACGAGCACCTTGAGTTCCTCGGGACGCACCGCGAGCTGGGCGCTCCGGAAATTGTTCTCGACGATCGCCTCGCCCTCGATCCCCGAAACGTCGAGTTTGAGCCGGTAGTCCCCGGCTTTATCCGGCCGGAAAGTCAGTCCCAGATCGACGGCCCCCATGGCCGGGATCACCACCGCTTCGGCGGAGATTTCGGTGTCGTCCACGAGGAAGCGGACTTGCACGGTCTGATCCCGCGGCAGGGTGCTCTTGACCTCGTAAGGCAAACGGACGGCCTTGCCCTGCACCGCAAAGGCCGGCACATCGAAACGCGTGATGGCCAGGTCCGGGAGCGGCACCTCGCTTCCCACCGGCACGGCGAACACGGGAGTCTCCCGCAACCGCAGTTTCGTCGCCGCCCGATCGGGTGAAACGCCCAGGTTCCAGTCGCCATCGCTCAGCAAAACGACCCCTGCCGGAGGCTGTGCTCGTTCCGCGATCCCTTCGAGGGCGGCGTTCAAATCCGTTCCCTGGCCCGGCTCGGCGGACTTCGCGGAAAACGGCTGCACGGTGACGCGGAAGCGACCGCCCAAATCGCTCCAAGCCTCCGGAGCGATCCAGGGCGCGATGGAATCACTCCGTGATTTCGTTTGGCCACCGGCGATGACGTCGCGAGTGTCCATCGATCCGGACCCGTCCCAGAGCACCGCGATTTCCGGGCTCACCTGAGGCGGATACCGCTCCCGCCATTCCGGCTGATTCAGGGTCAAGGCAACGAGAACGACGCAGAGCACGCGCAAGCCTTCGAGAATGGCGATCGGCCGGGTGTAACCAGACCGGCGCCACGCCCAAAACGCCAGGACAGCCGTGGTCACGACCATGAGGACGCTCAAGGTGACCATCCAGGGATTGGTCACCATGACGAGAGAGCGTTGAATCGAACCGTCTGCCATCACCTCAATCAAGCATGCTCAAACTTCCGTTTTGGCGCGTCCGGCGCGGGCGGCATGCAGAGAATCGCCTCCGCGATCAAGGCCACCGCCATGAGGATCATCAGGGTGCGCCAAACCTCGTTTGCCAGTGCTCCGCCTTCCCCGGCCCGCCCTTCGATCACCCGGTAATCGAAACCGGCGAGGAGCGCCCCGAGTTCTCCGGAATCGATTCGGACCGGATCGCCTTCTTCGACCGGCCGGTTCAAGGCTCGGAATCGATCCCCCGCCCGGTAGGCTCCGGCGCGCAGACTGCGTTCCACACCGGCCGCCGCCTCTGCGGAGCCAAGCCGTTCCCACGTCCCGTCCGACAACGTATCTACCGCCGCTTCCCATTGCTGGGAAAGAGCCCCGCTGGTCACGCCTTTTTGCAGGACGCGATGCAACAACACGAAAAAGGCGACGCCATCCGTGGCCAAGCTGGTCGAAGCCGGATCCGGAGAAAGCCCACAAAAGTAAACGGAGCCACGGGAAACATCCCCCCGGATCACCAGGGACCCGCCGTCGACGCTCCGAGCCAAGCTCACGCCATCGCCCGAAACTCCGCGGAGACGCTTCACCTTGAGCTCGCCCAACGGCAAGGCCCGCCCATCGCCCGTGTTCGCGAGGACGTCGGCATCGGTCCGCCACCAACTCACTTGTCCATCCTCTTTCGGGGCGGTCTTCCAGTCATCCCATCCGAGCCCGAAAAGGCTCCCGGTGTCGGGTCCGGAGGGAGGAAGGAAGAGCACGGTCCGGCCCGACTGAACAAACTGCGAAAGGTTCTTCGCCTCCAAGCTGTCCGCCTTGGGCAGCGGCGCTTGCCAGACGATCAACATCGTGGCATCCCAATCCAGTTCGGGAACCCGCGCGGGCGGGAGGAACTCCGCTTCGTAGGCGGCCGTCGGCTCCACCCTGGCCCGCAACGCGGCGAGCACGGGAGCAGCCAGCTTATCCTCCTCCGCCACCACGACCGAACGGCGTGCCACTTCGGGAGCAAAGACGAAGTAAGCGCGGTCGTCCATGGCGTTGCGGTCCGCCGGAAGCTCCACCATGCCCCAGCCATTCGCGTTGTCCCGTCCGACCGGGACCGCCATTCCGCGGATCAGTTCGCGCTCCCCAGAGATGGTGACTTCGCTGACCGTGCGGACACCGTTGACGACAATGCCCAGGGGAATCGTGGCCGGTCCCGTGCCCTGGCGGCGCAGTTCGACGTCGAGCAACAATTCGCTACCGGCGCTGCCTGGCAAATCGCGGCGGCGGACGGACTCGACCCGCACCCCGATGTTGTCCGGACTGCCGTCCGGGAAGGTGAGAAGACGCCAGCGCAGGTTGGGCAATTCGCGCGCCGAAGCCCGCAGCGATTCCCAGGCCCCGTTCTCCGGTTGCCAATCTCCGGCCCGCATGTCCGAGCAAAGCCAGACTTCGGCGGTGCCCACCTTCTGAGCCACGATGTAATCCATCGCCGTCTGCAGCAGCGCGGGAATATTCGCCCGGGTAGCGGTCGGCCCGGTCTGCGGAAGGTTCGCCAGATCAGCCGCGCGTTCGATCTCCACCGGCTGCATCAAGGCGCTATCGATGAGGACGATGCGTTCCGCGCGCACGCCTTTTTCCAAGGCATCGACGAGTCGGCGCACCGCGGTTTCCCGCTTGCTCAAACCGCTTGCGGCATCGGTCTCTTCCATGCTGGCGCTGCGGTCGAGGAGAATGAGGGTCGTGTCCGGAGTTCCTCCCATGGCCAAGCCCAACCAACCGCTGACCAAAGGTCGGCTCACCGCGAAGATGAGGAAGAGCAGGGCGAGCACCCGCATCGCCAGGATGAGGATTTGCCGGAGTTGATCGATCCCGTGATTGAGGCGCTTGGCATCCAGGAGGAACATCATGGCCGCCCATTTCACGGTGCGATGCCGCTGCTGGTGGATCAGGTGAATGATCACCGGCACCGCCGCCAGGGGCAGGGCGAGCAACATGCCAAGCTGCAGGAAATTCATCGGCGGGTCTTCAATCCGGTGTGCCGTCCCAGGAGGAAACGGGCGAGCACTTCGTCATACTTCTCCTCCACCACGACCTGATGGTAGTCCACCGCCGCGTCCCGGACGATGACCAAGATTTCGTCGAGATACCGCCGCATCGCATCCCGGTAACGCCGGCCCGCCAAACTCGGATCGACGACGACCGCGGCGTTCCCTTCCAGGTCAACGAACCGGGTCGGGCGATCGAAGTCGAAATTGATCTCCCGCTCTTCGAGGAGGTGGAACACAGCCACGTCATGTTTGCGGAAACGGAGATGCTGGAACGCTTCCTTGAGGCTTTCCGGTTCCACAAAGAGGTCCGACAAGATCACGACAAGCGCCCGCGATTTGATCTTCTCCGCCGCCTCGTGCAAGGCCGCGACCAACCCGGTCGTTCCCGATGCCTTGGCCGCGCCCAGCTCATCAAGCACCACCTTGAGATGTGCCCCGCCCCGCTTCGGGGGGATTTCCTTCTGGAAACCCTGGGACGCGCAGTAGAGGCCGACGGCGTCCCCTTGCCGAGCCGCAAGGAAGGCGAGACTCCCCGCGAGTTGGCGGGCATAGTCGATCTTGATGATGGAACCCGCCTGGTAATTCATCGATCCGCTGGTGTCCACCACCAGGCAGAGCCGCAGGTTCGTGTCGGCCTCGAACTCCTTGATATAATAGCGATCACTCCGCCCCCAGGCGCGCCAATCCATCCTCCGCAAATCGTCCCCGGGGACATACTTGCGGTATTGCGCGAACTCCAGGCTGGAGCCTTTCACCGGGCTGCGGTGACGGCCGGAGACCCCACCGATCATCCCGCGCCGGGCGTCGAGCGGAATCGTGGAGAGCCGCCCGAGGATGTCCGGATCGAGAAAGCTATGCTGCTGGGAACCGTCGGGCATGGCTTAGTTGACGATCCCCGAGTCGGAACGGGAAGCCGTTCCGCTACGACTTTTCTCAGTAGCGGAAGCGCTTCCGCTTCCGAATTTTCGATCATCGGAACGGGACCACCCGCTGCGGGAGCGGCAAACCTGCATCCCGAAGGGTAACTCGGGAAGCCGGCGGTCAGCCGGAAAAGCCGTTCCGCTACAGCTTTTCTCAGTAGCGGAAGCGCTTCCGCTTCCGAATCTTCGATCATCGGAACGGGACCACCCGCCGCGGGAGCGGCAAACCTGGACCCCGAAGGGTAACTCGGGGAGCCGGCGGTCAGCCGGAAAAGCCGTTCCGCTACGAGCCAAACATGCGAAATCCATGGCGATCACTTCTCGCGCCCCAACTCCGCCACGAGCCGTTCCACGATCCCGCGGCTGTTGATCCCCTGAGATTCGGCGGCGAAATTGGTGAGGACGCGGTGGGCCAGCACCGGCAACGCGACCGCTTCCACGTCTTCCTGGCGCACCTGGTAGCTGCCCTGCAACGCAGCCCGAGCTCTCGCTCCAAGAATGAGGCCTTGGACGGCACGAGGTCCGGCGCCCCAAGCCACCAACGGCTTGAGCCATTCCGGGGATTGCGGTTCTCCGGGGCGGGTCCGGCGCACCAAGTCCACCGCATACTCGAAGATGTAATCCGGCACCGGCACCCGCCGCACCAGTTCCTGAATCGCGATGACTTCCCGGGCATGGAGGATGGGCCGCAGCTTCGGCGGCGTTTCTCCGGTGGTGCTCCGGGCGATCTCGATTTCGTCGGCCCGAGTCGGGTATTCGACGGTGATCATGAACATGAAGCGGTCGAGTTGCGCTTCCGGGAGCGGGTAGGTCCCTTCCTGTTCGATCGGGTTTTGCGTGGCCAGCACGAAGTAAGGCGGCTCCAGCTCGTAAGTCCGTCCCGCCACCGTGACGCGGTGTTCCTGCATGGCCTCGAGCATGGCGGACTGCGTTTTCGACGGCGCCCGGTTGATCTCGTCCGCCAACACGATGTTCGCAAAGACCGGTCCGCGGACGAACTCGAATTCCCGACGTCCGCCCGCGCCTTCCTGGAGGATGTCGGTCCCGGTAATGTCCATAGGCATCAAGTCCGGGGTGAACTGGATCCGGCTGAAGGACAGCTCCATCGTCTCCGCGAGCCGCTTCACCAACAACGTTTTGGCAAGACCGGGAACACCGAGCAAGAGCGCGTGGCCTCGGGCAAACAGGCAGATCGCCAGTTCCTCGATGACCCGGTCCTGGCCAACAATGATTTTGCCGATTTCCTTACGGAGCGTGGCGTAAGATTCCCGCAAACGGTCGATCGCCGCCACGTCGTCGTCCGCCAACGTGGCAGCAGGTTCAGAAGTCAACACTTGGGTCATGAGCGAGCGCACTGTCACATGGGGAACCGGGGGGGCGCAAGGGGGAGTTGATGGTTGAGGGGAAAGGACCTCGCAAGGCCTCCGCAAACCGACTCAACCCCCGCCGGCACCCACGACGACCACCACGCGAAAACCGTTGAGGATGTCGCGACCCGAGGGGTCGTTGAGGCTACGCCTGGACGACAATAGGTCGTCGGGTTTGAAGTTGAGCCACGACGCCCCCCGCAACACACGGCTCGATGACGAATACTCATCCTCGCACCATTCATAGGCGTTGCCGCCGAGATCATAAATCCCCAGCTTGCCCGGCGCATAACTCCCGACCGGCGAGGTGAACCGGTGCTCGTCAAGAATGCTGGGGATCGAACCGTAGTTCCCCGCATATCTCGGAGGCGGCCACTGGGTACCCCAGGGAAAAACGTCCTTGATCTCCCGATCCTTTGAGAACGGACTGGCCCTGGGATCTTCCCGGTTCCCGATCCCGGCGGCGAGGCTCCATTCGTGATCCGCGGGAAGCCGGTAGATCTTCCCCTCCTTCTTCGAGAGCCATTGGCAGAACAGCCGAGCGTCCTCCCAGCTCACGTTCACGACCGGATGATCCGGCCCCTGTTTGATTCCGATGAACTCGGCATCCTTCCACGCGTCGTCCACGCCCGAATTCGCTGCGGCATAGGACGCGTAATCCTGGACCCGGGTTTCCCAAATGCTCATGAGGATGTTGCTCCCGGGAACGGGGACGAACTTCACGCCGAGGGAGTTCGTGAACGATCGGGCACGGGTTACCGAGAGTTGAGGGATGTTGGCCAGAGGTTGATCGTTGAGGGTTACGCGTTGAGGGGTTCCTGGTTCATTGTTCTTGGTGCTTAGTTGGGGACGTGGCGGCACCACGGCTGGGGGGGGCGGAGCGGACGCGGAATAGGCCGAATGGGGCGCATTCAACCGATCCGGTCCGTTGGGACGCGTCCTTTGGCCGCATCTGGTGACGGCGAAGCCGGCCATGAGGAGGGCGAGCAGGCACAGCAGAATCTTGGTGAACCTGTTCATTCGCTGCGCGACCGGCGAGGCGGATTCTTTGTCGAGCTTAGGTTTGGGTTGGAAGATGATCAGAAGCGAAAGAGATCCATCGACGACCAATCAAAAGCGATAACCTGTAACGGGCTTGACCATCGTTCCCCCATCATCCAACACAACCAGGGCATCGATCAACCTCGTTGATGGGATGTCCTCACCTTCTGTAGGCCGGACATTCGTGAGGGCCGGAAAGATGGTCGATGTCCCCGGACAGGCAAGAATGCCCATCCTACCCTAAGAGACACGAGGCCCGGATGACGGCGATCCGCAACCTCAACGCCTCAATCCCGGACGGCGGACCAGCTCACGCAAAACCGGCCGCGAGCGCAGGGTCAATTCCGCCGGAACCGCCGCGCCATCGGTGGCATCGATGCAGAGAATGCCGTCCGAGCTTTTGGCCAGGGTGCCGGAGAGACGGTTGGTCTTCACGCGCAACGCCACCGTATCCAAGCGGCTTCCGTAGCGTTGCATCGTCTTGTCCAAAGCGTCCCGCGATACCAGCACGGCCACTTCGCCGCCCGCATGCTCTTCCGCTTCGTCCCAAGTCTCCGCAAAGACCAGGGCGATGCCTGGAGCGGGCTCCAGCACCGCTCCTCCCCCCGGCTTGAGACAGGCTACGTCCAACGTCACCCGCTGCCCGAGGAGCGAATCCGCGTGAGTCCGCAGGTGATCCGCTGTCCGTTGGCTCGGCCCGGCCAATGCCGTCGCCCCCATCACTCCCCACGCCGCCACCGTTCTCAAGAGCGCCCAAACGATCTGTTTCATGATCTTCGCAGACGCCGCCAGGGATGTGGCGGTTACTCCGCTCCTCCGGTCTCAGGCCGAGAGCGACACATCACCATCGCTCACGCTCTCCGCACTCGCGCTCTCACGCTCTCCCGAAGAAATCGAAAGCTCCCCGCGTGCCCGGGCCGCTTTGGCTCGTGCTTTCTCCATGGCTTCGGAGAGCCGGGCGAGGGTGCTTTGTTCGTCCTCTGCGATCCGTTGCAGTTGCTTCCGCTCCCGTTCGGCGCGCTTCTCGTCGGTCCTCTTGGTGGCGGCTTCGATGGTGTCCTTGGTGCGGGCCTTGCGACGGGGTTGAAAGCCGATTTTGTGCAGCTCCGGGTTCTTCACCGTCTCCCGGCTGGCGGCGAAATACCAATAGCGCACTTGCGCCAAGGTTTGTTCCGCCGCTTCCAGTTTGAGATTCCTCACTTGCACGGCCGCCTCACGCGGACCGGTGGCCGACGCCGGCACCATCTTATCATAAGCCACCAATGCCTTCTTCAGATCGGACACCAGTCCAGCGGAATAGCGATGCGACGCCGCCACCTGGGTCGGCTGAAGAATTCCCATGCGCGCCAGACTCACGATCCGGTCTTCCGTGAGCCGGCCGAGCAATCCGTCGGTCCATCCATACGCCGCGTAGACTGCCTTGCGCTCCGCTTCCGTGATATGCGTATAACGAATCGCACCGATGCCGTTGTAGCCATCCCGAACGAGCAGTTCCATCTGCTCCAGCAGAATGCGTAACTCGTCGGATTTCCCACTGCGTTCCACCTCGGTCGTGGCCGTCACGGAGTCGCTCTTGGTCAGTGCCGCGAAATCATCATTGACCTGCTGCCGCAACCACGGCGCCAGTTTGTGCCGGTCATCGGCCGGGAGCCGGTCATCCGCGGCTTGAATTTGGCTCAGTTGTGCGGCGACGTTGACGACTTCTTGAAGGGCCATGATGCAAAGAATGTTGGTCTGTTGATAATGCTTCGGCCAAAAAATCCATGAAAGATGAAATGTCAACGAAGTTTAGGCAACTTTTTCCTACGCTTTCTCCTCGGTCATTTCCTGACACTCCGGCGAATCATTGGCACCCTAAACGGGGGTTGAGAGTTGAGGGGGTATTGTTGATGGTTGATTTTGAGCAACTTAGGCATAGGCCGGGTAACGACGTATTTCTGTTGGTCTATCCCCTCAACACTCAACCAAAGACTCTCAACCCCGGATCCCGGTTCCTGTGTCGCCCCGGATTCTTCTGGCGGGCCAGGCAAAAACGCACGCGTCGTCACCGCCGCCTCAAGGCCGCCCGGCACGTCGGCGCGTGTCCTTTCTGGCGAAGTGGAAAATCCGCCTCTGGCGACACCTGTCACCGACATGGACTGTGCGAGAAAATCACTGAATGCACGATTAGTTATGGCTTTTCTTCCAGGTATGGAGCGGTGAGATGACGTGCCGACGGCAAATCCGCGATTTCCGCTCTTGGCGACACGCGTCGCCACCAGTTTCCGCGCAGCGCCAACGACTTTGACACGTGGCTCGGGCATTTTCCCAGCCACACCGCTCCAACGACAAAGCGCGTCGTGCGGATTTCCATATTCCGGCTGTCTACGACACGTGTCGCCGACGTTTTCTCTCCAAATTCGGCGATGACGACACGTGTTCTTGCGTATTGCGACTTTCGCTCCAGTCAGGTGCCCGGAGCGAAAGTCGCAATCCGGCCCAAAAAAGGCCCGAAACGACCGGAGAGCCACCACCAGGATACCGAAAACATTGACGAAACCACCAACAAGGGCTCAAATCATCCCAAGATGGATGGATTTTTCCGCTTCTTCCCCCTGCTCCCCTTCATCCCCGAGCCGACCGAATCCCGGGAATGGAGGGGGTTCAGCCGGGATGCTGCGGGTGGCCAAAACTAGGTTTCCGGTCCCGAATCGAATTTCGGCAGCAGTCTCACCGGCCGGGTGGACGACACTCCTCCTCTCGCCAACTCCAGCGCCGCTCGCAAGATACGGCGGGCAAATCGCGGGGGGTGACATACGTACCTCGGGAGGGGCGGCACGATGGATTCCAGGAACGCATCGTCATCGCGCGATACCACCGTCGCGTCCTCGGGCACTCGCACGCCGCGTCGCTGGAGATGCGTCACGACCGTGACCGCGTGGGCCGACCGTGCCACGATGAACCCATCCGGGCGCGCGGGCCGACGCAGTACGGCGTCCAACACGGTGGCGAGGTGCGTGGGTGTTCCGTCGTGCCGGATCACGAGAGCGGAGGCCTGCTCGACGCGTGTGTGGGCAATCGCCTCGTAAAATCCCCGTTCACTTTCCATCTCCCCCTCGCACCCATTGTCTGGCAGCACGATCGCGATGCGTCTTCGTCCAAGCGCGAGCAGCCAGCCCGCCGCATGCCGGCACGCCGCGCGATAGTCGACATCCACCGACGGAAGTTCCACCCCGGGTACGCACGATCCGGCGACCAGACACGGCAGCGCGCGCTCCTGAAACCAGCGTTGCATCGGGCCAGCGGAAAGATAGAGCACCCAAGCCGCCGCAGGCGAACGCCGGACCAAACTATCCAGCGATCGAGCGCAATGGGGACGATAACAGGTCGGAGCGATGTGGACATTGAGCTGGTAGGCCGCGGCGGCGAGTTCGTCGCGCAATTCGTCCAACCAATGGAGCATGAACGGAGGCATCGCCCGCAATGGAACGGGCGTGACCAGCGCCACGTTCGCCGGGCGGGAGACAGTTTGTCCGGAGGATTTGAGAATTCGGGTCGGGCGTCCCTGAGCCACTTCGAGCCAGCCTTCGCGCCGCAGGACGTCCAGAGCCGTCCGCAGGGTCGAACGACTCACTCCAAGCCGATCGCTCAGTACGCGTTCGCCAGGCAGGTGATTGGCCCAAACGCCGCGGGAGAGCTCTTCCCGGAGCACTTGGACGGCCTGGCCGGCGAGCAGGACGCGTGGCGGAATGGATCGCATCGCGCCGAATTTGAGGCGATGGGGGCTACTGGTCAATTTGCAAACCAGTGAAACGCGCTGGCATGAGAGCCTTCCCGTTCCCATAGTCATGTTTTGCCCCCCCCCAAACCATCGACCCATGAAATCCAGTCTCATCCTATTCCTGGCCTGTGTGATCGGCTGCGCGTTCACGACCGCTCAAGACGTCGGCTTCACCGGCGACGTGAAGCACGTGCGCGTGATCCGCAGCGTCGAGCAACATCCCGGCGCGGCCTTGCTGTGGGAGCCTTACATAGCGGAGTGGAAACCGAAGCACCTCGTCGTCGCGTTCGGCGCGGGCATTCCCGGGAAAACCGACATGGGTGACATCCTGGCGAGCGTGTCCACCAATGACGGGGACAAGTGGAGCGAACCGGCATTTGTCTTCGATCACGACCAACGGCATGGGTCGATCCAGTTCGGCTACGCGAATGCGGTGCTCTACAAGCCGCCGGGCGAGGAGGTGCTCTGGTGCTTCGCGATGCGCTGCCCAATGAGTTACCAGCACAGCGAAGACTCGCAACTCGCAGGTGCTTTTAGCGCGGATGGCGGTCGCTCGTGGACACCGGTGGAACTGGCCATGCATTACACGGGGCCGCTGATCATCGTCGGCGGCATCCACCGGAGCGTGGAGAACGGGCAACCGAGATACCTGCTGCCGGCCCATCGCAACACACGGCGCAATGATCCACTCGGGTCACGCGACCAGTTCATCCTCAGCAGCACCAGCCTCCTCGAATGGCGTCTCGCCGGGCACATACCGAAGCCGGAGAGCGGTCCCGTTTTCCTGCACGAGGGTAACCTCGCCACGGGCGATGCAGAGGGCGAACTCAAGCTCGTCATGCGGACCGCTCAGGATGGCGCGAAGGACAATCTCCCGCTCGATCCGCCCCGGGCCTTTTCTAGCGTGAGCAAGGATGGCGGGCGCACCTGGAGCGCGGCGCAACAGGAACCGGATCTTTGGAACAGCGTCTCCAAAGGCTACTTTGGACGCGCGACGGACGGCACCCATCTCTACGTATATAGCGACGGTCCGGCATGGAGCCGCATGGCGCTCCGCTACAAGCTCAAGCCTGCGGGTGGCGCGTGGGCCGGGGAGCGGACGTTCTTCGACGTCGGCACGCACAATTCCTACCCGACGCTCATCGAGATCGCCCCGGGCGAGTTCCGCGCCGTGTGGGACAGCGGTACGAAGGACAAGACACGCACGCACATCCGCTTCGGAAAGTTCCAGGTTCCGTCCGGTGCCCAACAGTGATGAACGCCTTACTGAAATCGCTTTTCAGCCCGCCGGCCCACGAGTCACCGGTCGGCGTGGGATGTTGGGCTTCAATGACCACGCGACCGAGGTGATGGTTCGGCTGGTTGGTGTCCCGGCAGACGAAACCGACCTGGGGGGAGGCCCCGAGCTTGAACTCACCGGTTAAAACGAGATCGCCAAGATCAACGATGTGTTCGCAGACCGCCTCGTGGCCATTGGGGCGCTTCTCGCTGGGGCCTTCCTGCACCGCGTAGGCCGCGCCATCTTTGATGCTCCACTCCCCGATGCCGCCGCGCCAGCCCTCGGTGCCCGGTTGCTTTCCTTTGGTGAAGGACTCTGGTTTGTCGAATGCCTCCGCGGCGATGAGATGGTCCGGCAGACAGGTCTGCGTGGCCGGTGGCGTGGGATCTGCGGCCCAAGCGAGCGATGTGGCGAGAAGGAGGAGGATGAGGGTTGGTTTCATGGAATGAGATGATCTCGGCGGGCCTTCCAGTAGGCGGCGAGATGGTAAACGATGCCGCAACTGGCGTTGTGAGTGTAATCGAAGCTGCGGAGCATTTTTTGCAACGTGGTTTGTTGTTCGGCGGTGAGTGCGGGCGAATCGACCATGAGCAGGATGAGCGCGGATTCGCCAGCTTCGCGGGTCAAATGCCAGATTTCGCGAAACGGACCCCACTGTGGATTCGGGTAGCCTTTTTGGTTCTTCCACTCGGGCACCGTGCGCCAGTCGGGCCCGGTCATGCGCATGTTCTCGGGGCTCTTCTGGGCGATTTGGGCCGAAACGCTCGTGAAGCGCTGCGCAGCGAGATCGCGGACGTGGAGCATGTGCGTGAGGAGTTGTGCTTTGATGGCCGAATCGGGTTCGAGAGCGTAACGTGCAGAAAGCCTGGCACCACTGAATACACTTTCACGGATGATCAAGACGGCCAGCGAGCTTGGGGAGATTTGCGGCTTTCAGATGGTCGATGTGGAAAAAGGCAATTGCAGGAGTCGCCGCAGGATTAAAGAGGAAATCTTACCGAGAAGGGAGGGACGCGACGTGGGGGTAGCCCAGAATTTTCAAATCGGACGTGATGACTGTCAGTCCGTGAATCCTGGCGGTGGCGACGATCAAGCGGTCTGCGGGGTCCTTGTGAAAGGGCGTGGGAAGCAGGGAGGACTCGATGGCAATCTGAGTGGTGATGGGCAAAACGAGGCTGCGCTGCGGGGGCAATGCCATTTCAAACCACCGTTCGATGGACGTGGCGAGAATCAGGTCCCCAACTTCCACTTTTCGCGCCACCTCGAGCAGGGTGATGTCGGCCAGGTGAAAAATGGACTGTTGACTGACCAAAGCCCGTATGTCGGCCCGTAACATTTGGGGAGCATTGAAGGCATCGAGCCAAGCGCAGGTGTCGAGGAGGTAACCTTTGCTCATTTTTCAATTTCCTGGAAGGCTTCCCAATCACCCTCATGAAAGGCAGGGGTTCCTGGATCGTAACTGGGGCCAAACGACATCAGCCCGGCACCGCCGCCCACCCAGTCCGCTAACGTGCTTTCCGCCACAGGGACTGGCGGTGGGCTGAGGAGCGCCACGACCTTGCCACTGCTGAGAATCTCGATCACGGTATCTCCCTCCTGGACTGATCGGATCTCCTCCAAGCAGTGGGCAGCGAAATCACTGAGGCTAAGTTGGCGTGTGCTCATGAGGTGGAGAGTACAGGTTGCCTGAAAAACCGTCAAGGAGGGTGCACGGCTACGAAGGCGCAGGGGGCTTTCGCGCCACCCTTTTTCCACGAACAAACTGCACGATTAAGAATGCTCAAGATGTTCATGTCGCCTGGTACCAAAAGACGCCCGCCGATCTGGATTGCGCTGGTAACGCGGCGGTTCGCGAATGGGTGTTCCTGAATCTAGGGGCTTTCCAGCGGGAGGTATGCTCCGGGTTGGGACGATTCTGCCGCGGCACGAATCCATGCGAAATGCTTCTCCAAGGTCGGCCGGTGATTGGTCCACAACTCGAGAATCGCTAGCCGACGATCCGTGAGGTTTTGTTGATAGCGCAGATTCTTGTCGGCCAGGATGAAGAGGTCGAAGCCCGCGTCCTCCGCCGCCGCAAGCAAGACCCCGTTGCTGATGCCGCCCCATCCCATCTGCTGCACCGTGGCGACTTCATGACCGTAGAGAGCGCCGCGCACCTGGATGGGGACGCATTCGTCGAGCAGCACCTTCACGCAGCAGCCTGTTGCTCAATGTGCTCCCGGCTCTGGCGCAGCACGGCTACGGCGAGTTCCCGCCGGACCGTGGGGAATGATTCGAGGAAGTAATCGAGCGAAAGGCTGTCCGCGAGGTATTCAAACATGGTTCTCACCGGGACGCGGGTACCCTTAAATACCGGTGTGCCTCCGAGAATCTCTGGATTCACCGTGATGAGGTCAGGCGGATTCATGGCTAGATCATAGCGGTATCTCCCCACCACGTAAAGAGCTGCCGATGCGAATCGAAAGGCGGGCGGGGACAGCGTTTCTGAGCCCAAGCTCCAAGCAGTGGGCGGCGACATCACTGAGTCCGCGAATGAATTTTGCAGAGATGCCCATCCTATCCATTCACACCCGATCTGAGGCCCCCCCTTTGCAAACCAGCCAACTCCATGTAGACTCCATCCCATGACGCGGGACAATCCATTCCCGGGGATGAACCCCTTTCTGGAGCGGCACTGGACAGACGTGCATACCGCATTGATCGGCTACGTCCGCGACGAGATCGCCGGTCACTTGCCGCTCGACCTAAATGCCCGCACCGAGGAACACGTGACCTTGCTCCAGCCCGGGGAAAAAGATCGTGCTTTGCGCGCCGATGTGGCCGTGGTGGAGGCTTGGAGAAGCGGTGCCGCACCGGAATGGCAGCCGGATGCTTCCCTCTGCGGCGGGCTCGTGGCCACCGAACCGGTGCTCATTCTCCGTGACGAAGAGGTGGATCGCTGGATTGAGATCACCGACCGCAACGGCAAGCTGATTACCGTCATTGAGATTCTCAGCCCCTACAACAAGGGCGATGGGGCCGACGATTACCGCAAACGCCGCGACGACTATATCCGCGGTAGGATCAACCTCGTGGAGATCGATTTGCTTCGCGCGGGGACGCACGTCGTTTCAGGTTCGCGTGCCGCCCTCAATCTCGATCTGATGACGGGGACCGCGTATATCACTTGCGTGAGCCGCGCCGCGCGAGCTCACTTGCTGGAGGCGTATGTCACGCAGTTGCGGAACCCATTGCCCGTCGTCAGCATTCCCTTGCGTGCGACGGATCACGACGTGCTCCTATCGATCCAGCCGTTGATCGATCGTTGTTACCGGATGGGCGCTTATTGGAACGCGGACCACCAGAACGTCCCCGGTCCGGAGCTGACCTCCGACGAACGCGATTGGGTGACGGAACGGGTGCGCGCGGCGGGCCTGGAGGCCCTTCGCTAGGAAGATTGTTGAGGTTCGTCGATGCTCCGTAGCGAAGCCGATGCGTCGGCTTCGGGCGGTTGACGCGAGTTCCACCCGCGCCCCGCCCGAAGGACCTCAGGTCCTTCGCTACGAAGTTTGTCGAGGTTCGTCGATGCTCCGTAGCGAAGCCGCTGCGTCGGCTTCGGGCGGTTGACGCGAGTTCTGCCCGCCCCCCGCCCGAAGGACCTCAGGTCCTTCGCTACGAAGTTTGTCGAGGTTCGTTGATGCTCTCGTAGCGAAGCCGATGCGTCGGCTTCGGGCGGTTGAAGCGTGTTCCGCCCGCGCCGCGCCCGAAGGACCTCAGGTCCTTCGCTACGAAGTTTGTCGAGGTTCGTCGATCCTCCGGTAGCGAAGCCGCTGCGTCGGCTTCGGGCGGTTGACGCGAGTTCTGCCCGCCCCCCGCCCGAAGGACCTCAGGTCCTTCGCTACGAAGTTTGTCGAGGTTCGTTGATGCTCTCGTGGCGAAGCCGATGCGTCGGCTTCGGGCGGTTGACGCGAGTTCCGCCCGGCACCCGCCCGAAGGACCTCAGGTCCTTCGCTACGAAGTTTGTCGAGGTTCGTCGATGCTCCGTGGCGAAGCCGATGCGTCGGCTTCGGGCGGTTGACGCGAGTTCTGCCCGCGCGGCGCCCGAAGGACCTCAGGGTTCGTTCAAGAGACCAGTGCTCTTCATCCAGGCGGCGCACCATTCCGGCCAGTCGTTGATCGGGTGCTTGTCCTGGCGCATGCCAAAGCCGTGACCGCCCTGAGCGCAGATATGCAGCTCTGCGGAGAGGTTCTGCTTCTTGTATTCTAGATACAACATAGCGGCCTCGACCGGATTGGTCTTGTCGTCGTGCGCGACCAGGAAGAAGGCGGGCGGAGCATCGGCGGGAACACTGAAGCCGGGACGGAATTTCGTTTTGTCGTCCTTGTCCAAAAAGCCGCCGCCGTAGACGAAGACCACGAAATCGGGCCCGCGTGGATCGTCGAGTTCCGGATTCTGCGGGTAGGTCCGCTCCCCGCGATCCCAGGCGGCGTGTCCGGCCAGATTCGCCCCGGCGGAAAAGCCGAGCAAACCGACACGTTTCGGATCGAGGTGCCATTCTTCGGCGTGATGCCGGACGAGGCCGAGTGCACGTTGCTCGTCTTGGACCGGGAGCGTGAAGGGATTGGCATCGTCCCGCGTAGGCGTCCGATACTTCAGCAGCACAGCGGTGACGCCGATGCTGTTGAGCCACTCGCAAACCTGGGTGCCTTCGAACGAGTAGGAGAGAAACATGAACCCGCCGCCGGGCGCGACGATGACCGAGGCGCCGTTGGGTTTTTCCGGGAGGTAGACGGTGATGGTGGGATCGGTGATGTCCGTCAAGCGGGTCGCGGTGGCGCCGCCGTAGGATTGGATCAGCTTGGCGGTGGCCTCCGAGACAGGCGGAAGCGGAGACGGCGGACCGTCGGGCCAGAGCTGCAAAGTGATGAGGGTGGCGGCGATTGTAAGCATGTTCTTGGTTCGTCGTTCTTGGTTTCCGCTTAGGCGATTCCAGGCGGGGAGAACGTGGGCGCAAACTCTTGGCGATGCATCAACGCGAAGATCAAGAGGAATAGTCCGAAAGGCGGGAACAGCCCGATCAGACAACCTCCGTAAATACACGAGAACCAGAACGCCCAGGTGCGTCTGTATCGGAGTCTTGTGATGGCGATGAGGAACGGGATCAATCCCGCCATGGCCAAACCGAGGCACCAGAGAACGAGTCCAAATGCGTTTCCCATCTGACCGATCGAGGAATCGATCGTAGCCATGATTTGGTCGACATCATTAGTTTCCTGGCTGACTGCAACCGCAGTGATCGTGGAGTGAATTCGCAGCTGGTAAGCAACGAGGCCCGCTGGAAGCAGAAGCTGTGACAAAGCGCCGGATAGGGCAAGGAAGTGGGCAGACTGATTCATGGCACGGAATGAGCATGCCCAAACGAATCTGGGCTGGCAATAGGTTTTCGGGCGCGAAGAACCAAGAACCAGGAACTCATCGCGAAGTACGCAACGCCTCAAGCACCACGGAAACACTGGAGCGACCTTTGTAGACATTGCGGCTGATGCGGTAGGCGATGTCCCAGGGGCCTGGGGGCAAATCGACATTGGCGGCGTTGAACCACATGACGTCGAGCTTGGCTCCGTTTTGTTGGAGTGGGAGCTTGAGATGCTTCTCCTTGAGAACGCGCGGCTCCTCAGACAAACGAACGGCGCGACTCATGAAGAGCGGAGCGGGATTGCCCATGCCCATGGGGTGGACGAGCTCGTAGCTTTCGAGGAGGTCGAGGGTCAGCTGGTCGAGCGTGGCCACCAGGTCGATATCGAGCCGCGGAGTGAACAACTCGGGCGGCGTGGTCTCTTCGAGATAGGCGGAAAAGCGTTCACGGAAGGCATCGAGTTTGTCCCGGTGCAGGGTCAACCCGGCGGCCATATCGTGACCGCCCCCGGCGACGAGGAGATCCCGGCAGGCATTGAGCGCCTGGACCAGGGAAACCCCCGGGATGCTCCGCCCGCTGCCTTTGCCTACCCCGGCCTCATCGAAGGCGATCACGAAGCTGGGCCGGTGAAACTCTTTGACGATCCGGGAGGCCACAATGCCCACGACCCCCGCGTGCCAATCGTCGCTTCCGAGGACAATGCCGCGCCCCACGTTTCCGTCGAACTTTCTGACCATCTCCACGGCTTCGTCGCGGATGCGTTGTTCCAGGCTCTGCCGGTTGCGGTTCTGGATGTCGAGGTCTTCGGCCAGGCGACGGGCAACGCCCTGATCGCGGGTCATTAGCAAGTCGAGGGAGACTTGCGCGGTATCGAGTCGGCCGGCGGCATTGAGGCGTGGTCCGAGCTTGAACCCGATATCGTAGGCCTCCGGAGTGCCGTTCACGCCGGCGACGTCCTTCAAGGCGGAGACGCCCGGATGGCGGCTTTGCGCGAGTTGCTGGAGCCCTTTGCGCACGAGGATGCGGTTCTCATCGACCAGCGGGACGAGGTCCGCCACCGTGCCCATGGCGACGACATCGAGCCAATCCTTGAGATCGAGCGCTCCGTTGCGGCGGCGCTTGAGCAGCGCGTGCCCCAGCTTGAAAATGAGTCCGGCCGTGCAGAAGTAATGACAATCCTCCCCGAGCTTCGGATTGACCACGGCCACGGCGGGAGGGAGTTCCCCGGTGTTGCTTTCGTGGTGATCGACGATGACGACATCGATCCCCCGCTCCTTGAGCATGCGGACCTGGGAAACCGAGGAGGTGCCGCAGTCGACCGCGATGATGAGGGTAGGCTGATATTCGGAAAGGCAACGCTCCAAACCATGGTCGTTGAGGCCGTAGCCATCGTCCATCCGGTGGGGAAGAAACGGGCTCGTCTTGAGGCCGTAGGCCAGCAGGAACGCGTGGAGCAGAGTCAGCGAGGTGACGCCATCGACATCGTAATCACCGTAAAGCACGACGGTCTCCTGCCGGTCCACAGCCGCCAGGATCCGCTCCACGGCGGCCTCCATATTGGGCAAGAGGAACGGGTCGGAAAGATCCTGAAGACGAGGATGGAGGAAGCGGGTGATTGCCTCGGAGTCCTCGAAGCCCCGGTGAATCAATAGTTCCGCCACCAAGGGACGGATTCCGAACTCCTTAGCAATCGCCTCCACCTTCCGGGCTGGAGGCTTTTCCCGGATCATCCAATTCGCTTCAATCATTGAGGTCGTGTGAGACGCGACCCTAGCATCCATCCCTTCGAATGGAATCGCTGTTTTCAAAACACTGAGTTCCATGCCAAAGTACGGGAGTCATGATCCCCCGTGTCGTCCTCGCCTTCGTCGTCGTTCTCGTCCTCCCCGTATCGGCTCAAGACTCGGCCCCCGCTCTTCACGAGCAGGTCGCCGCAGAATACGAAGATGCGGAGGCGCGCCTCAAGTCCCTTCAGGAAAGGATCGCGGGATCGCTGGACGAAGCCAAACGGACGGAGTTCACGGCGGTGCAGGAGAAGTGGACTGCCTACCGGGACGCCGCCGTGGCCCTGACCGTCGGGCTGGCCACCCCGAAGCCGGAACTCGCCGAATACTTTCGCTACCTGGAGCTGAACAAGCTGACACGGGACCGGCTCACGGCGTTGGAGCGGATCGCTTCGGCGCGGGCGGTTCCGAAACCGTAGAATCGCCAGCAACTCAACCTTCGGAGTCCGGACCGGGAAGGTGTTCAAGATCATTGAGATCTTTCGGCCGGTTACTGGCTTGCTTGGCGGCGATCAAATCCAGCAATCCCAGGAAGTGAACGTCCACGCCGCCAATACGATCGGTCACCTTGCGCTCCCAGGCAGAGGGGAATACGAGTCCCTTCATCACCATCATCATGTCGATTCGCACCGGTTCGGCACCCATTTTGAGCACCTCGATCGCCGGATTGAGGAAGTCGTCGCTGGTGATCCCCACGCCACCTGCACCAAACCGGTCGAGAACGCGAAGCATCCGCTCGGCGTTTTCAGGAGTCGAGTGAATCCAGATATCAATATCGCCGGTGTAGCGAGGATATCCGTGGCGCGTCACGGCGTAGCCGCCTCCAACGAGATACTCAACGTTCTCCTCGCCTAACAACTGCAAGAAGTCTCTGAAGTCGGGGTAGAGTTCCATCCGCGTTTCGAGGAATCATAAGGCTACGAAGGGACTCCAAAGCGGCGAGCCGCTCCTGGGGCGAACGGTCCCGCCAGCCGCCCCACCCGGAAGCAACATCCGCTTCTTGTGCACTGCATCGCTCGATCCGTGTGCGGTCCAGTCGTGGAACACTCTCCATCGGACAGACCTTGTCCCCGGATGCCTTGTTTGGCAAGGAACGAACCCAACCGCTACCGGAGCTTCCAGAACGCGATCCGCGCCCCGAGAAAGTGAACGGTCTTGAGAAACCCGCTCACCTTGTCGAGTTCCGCCGCCCGCATCATCTGCTCCAGTTGAGTCAGCTCTCGACCTACCGGAACGACCCGGAAGTGACGGATCAGATCCAAGGCACGTGCCGAGGCGTTCATCTCCACCGGTAGGGTCAAGAGGCTGTTGGCCCGGATAAACATCCAGCAGGCCCCGAGGATGAACAGGCCTAAGGGCCGAGCTACGATGATCGGCAAGACCGACACCAGGAACGCCCCGAAGCTTCCATAATAGGCCAAACGGATCACGGTTTGCCGCCAGGGGAGCGCATGAAGGCCCTCGGCTTCCTGGATGGCGTGGCCGACTTCATGCGCCGCGATCCCCACCGCCGCCAGATTGGCCCCGTAAAAATTCTGCGGAGAGAGCCGGAGCACCTTGACCCCAGTCACATAATGATCGGTGACCAGGTGACTGCTCTCCACGACCTTGACGTGATGGAGTCCCGCAAGCCGGAGCAAGAGCCGGGCAAAGTCCGCCCCCGTCGTCCCCTGTGAGAACGGCACCGCCCGCAACGCGACATCCCGCCGGATCCGGATCTGACGGATCACTTCCCCGATGACGACGGAGATCATGATCAAGAACACGCCAAGTTTCAGCATCGCGTCCACGATGCACGCCGACGGGCCCGGTGTCATTCGAGAAGAGCTTGAGCTTGGCCCGGACCGCTCGTTCAACGTCGTCTTGGATGATGAAAACCACTCGCCGCCGTTTCTCAATCGTCTGCCGCCTACTGGGCTATCTCCGCCCGTGATTGAAATCCACCGGCTTGACCATCGTCGTCGCACCTGGATTGGCTTCGATGGGAGAGTGGGCGCAGCTGGGATCGACAACGATGAGCGCATTCTTGTTTTGGAAGACGTTGCCGGTGAAGATTAGGTCATGCCCGTTCGGCGCGAACGTGACGGCCTCATCGGGCGCGGAGTCGCCGAGGATGAATATGTTGCCGCGGACGATGACGGGACCATAAGAGGCGCCGGGTTCATAGATCGTGAAGTAGAGTTCGGGAAATCGGCCAGACTTGCCGGTTTGGTAGGCGATCCGGCCTCGATGTAAATCGGGCTCGTTCTTGGTGGTGTTGTTCACGAAAACGTTGCCCGTCATGATAAAGTTCACGGGTTGGTTGATCCACGCGCCACGTCCGCCGTTTCGAAAGGTGTTGCCAGTCATGGTCACATCCTTGCAGCTCTTTTCCACGCTCACGACCCGACTGCCGTTGGTGCCATCCACGAGATTGCCGGTGACGGTGGCGTTCTGGCAGAACTCGGCCAAGAAGAACGCGCCCATGCGGCTGCCGAGGATGTGGTTGTTCGCGAAAACGATGTTCTGGCAGCGCTGGATGTGCATGGTGTCGCCCATGGCACTAAGCTGGCAGCCGGTGACGCGCACGTCCTTCGCTCCCACGATGTCAAAGGCTCCCTTGCCCGGTCCGCTGCCGGTCGGAGCATAGGCGCTGAGATAGGTTGCGCTGAGGTTGTAGGCCAGCTGGCCTTGACCTTCGCTCTCGAAGCGAATCGGGGCTCCGCCGGGCTCAGTGGCTACCTTGAGATGCGTAGGCGTGGACTCGACGACAAAGTATTGGAGGCCGCGAAGAATATTCTTGGGCAAATTGGAGCCCATGAAAGTGAGCGCATCTTTGGGCTCGCCGGTGGCACTGATGGCGATGGGTTTGACCGTGTTGTCGACCTTCACGAGGTCGCCGCTGAAGTTCACCTCGCGCATGAGATCCGTGCGAAAGTATCTCTTGGCCCGCTCGACCTCCCAGGGCTCGTAAGCCTCAGGAAAGGTCATGATCTGCCAGAGGTAACCGTAGTCCCACATGAACTTCCCGCTTCGCAAGAGGGTGCAGCTTTCCACCGCGATCCGCTCGGCGTAGTGCTCGACCTCGCTTTCTCTGTTCTTGCCATCCTTCCCGTGCACGCCGATGACGGCGGCGGCCATCCCGTTGGACTTCACCTCCCGGAAAAGCAGGTCGTGCGTCCCGCCAGCGACGGTGGTGGTGATCTCGATGCCCTTCGTGTTTGCGTTCGGCTCCCAGGTGTTGCCCTGCTGCGCCGGATCAAAGACATGCCCGATGAACTCGCCCCCGTGCCATGCGAGGTGAGCGATGTTTTCCCCAGCGAAAATCACGAGGCGAGCCTGATCCGGCAAGGAATCCGGCAGGAGGAAACGCGCGCCGTGGGCGAAGACGGTCGTGTGAGACTTCAGCGGAATCGGCTGCGTGCCATCGACCCGGTAGTCACCAGCTGGAATCGTCACGACACCGCCATTCGCGAGCAGCGCGGAGAGTTTGGCACTGTCATCGGCGAAGGCGGTGGAGGCCAAAGCGAGGGCGAGGCACAAAAGTAGCTTCATGGCGCGAGCATAGCAGAGAGCCGGCCTGCGCGCACCGTGGGGTTGAAAAGACCACTCACCGGCAATAAATACTGATGCGTTCCCGTGTTGCAGTGTCTCCCATCGTGTCTGGCTTCGTTCATCCTTCCCTGTCCCGCTTCAATACTTCCGGCGTCCTCCTGCTGGTTGTCACGGGGCTTTCGATGAGCCTAGCCTTCGCGTCGGACGTCGAACTGGCCACAGCCAAGGCGGAGGCCAAGAAGACCTACGACGAGAAGATCGTCCCATTCATCCAGACCTACTGCAGTTCCTGCCATGGAGACAAGAAGTCCAAAGGCGGGGTCAGCTTCCGCTACGCGATCAAGAGCCCAGGAAACCCGGCCTTCCGGAGAATCTGGAAAGATTCGCTGATCAACCTGAAGGCGGAGAACATGCCGCCGGAGGATGAAAAGCAGCCCAGCGCCGAGGAGCGCAAGATGTTCGAGGATTGGGTGGCGGGGCTCAAGCATCTCAGCCCGAAGGATCCCGGTGTCTTCGTGATCCGACGTTTGCACAAGGTCGAGTATGGGAACACCCTGCACGATCTATTCGGAGTCGATCCAGAGATCGCCCGGAAACTGCCCGATGAGGTTGCCGGGGCAGGCTACCTCAATTCCCTCTCCCCGCTCCTCATGGAGCAATACCTGGAGATCGCCAACGAGGTGCTCAACCGGATCCTGCCCCCCGAAGGAACGGCGCCGAACGCTCTTCAGGAGCAACTCTTCGGCCCCGTGCCAGCGGCCGGGACGGATTGGGAAATTTCCGCACGGAAGGTAGCTCGTTCCCTGGCCCGCCGCGCCTACCGCCGCCCGCCCTCGGAATCGGAACTCGACGTCCTCATCCAGGTCTTCGCGATGGCCAGGACGCACGGGCAATCGTATCCCGACTCCCTCCGCCTGATGCTCAAGGCGATCCTGGTTTCCCCCCAATTTCTCTTCACCACCCCCGGGAACGAAACGGCACCGGTGTCGGAAATCGTGCCGCTCGACGACCACCAGTTGGCGTCCCGCCTCTCCTACTTCTTGTGGGCGACCATGCCCGATCCCGAACTTGCCGCATTGGCCGACGCCGGAACTCTGCACACCCCGGAGGCTCTCACCGCCCAGGTGCGACGGCTGCTGGGGGATCCTCGTGCTCGCGCCCTTTTTGACGGATTTGGCGCTCAGTGGCTCGGCCTGGACAAGCTCTCCACCAAGACCTTTGACGCGAAGAAATTTCCCCAGATGACAACGGCGCTGCGGACTGCGATGTACGACGAGGCGCGTCTCCTTTTTGGGGACATCCTCCGCGCGAATCGCAGCCTGACGACCTTCGTTGATTGCGACTACTCCTATCTCAATGAGACGCTCGCGCCGATCTATGGCTTGGAAAAAACGGTAACCGGCAGGCAGATGAGAAAGGTTCAGTTCTCCGACGCCAACCGCGGTGGCATCCTCGCCATGCCTGGCATTTTGGCGACCACCTCGTTCCCCAACCGCACCAGCCCGGTGAACCGCGGCGTGTGGGTGCTCGAAGAAGTCCTCGGCCAGCACGTGCCGCCCGCTCCCCCCAATGTTCCTTCCCTGGAAAAACAAGACAAGAAAGCCGTCGCGTCCTTGACCCTGCGCCAACGTACTGAGTTGCACCGCACCGATCCGGTTTGCGCCAACTGTCACAAGATCCTTGATCCGATCGGCTTCGGCTTGGAAAACTTCGATGCCATTGGGCGCTGGCGGGACGCGGACGAGACCGGGGGCACGATCGATCCCACTGGAGAACTTCCCGGCAATCAACGATTTAGCGCTCCCAAGGAACTCAAACGAATCATCGCCACGCGCCAAGATGAGCTTTGCCGGAATCTAACCGCGAAGCTGTTGGCCTATGCGCTCGGTCGGCCCTTGGAAGGTTACGACGAAATCGTCGTCGATCAGCTTTCCGCGACGGTCGCCCGCGACGGCTACCGGATGCAGACGCTGGTCACGTCCATCGTCACGAGCTACCCGTTCACGCACCGTCGCACCAAAGAATAACGAGGATCCACCATGAGAAAGAACTGGTTCATTGATCGCCGCACCTGCCTCCGTGGACTCGGTGCCGCGCTAGCCCTGCCGCTTTTTGAGGTCATGGGTGCGGGGAAACCGTCCAAACCGCCCGTTCGGCTCGGCTTTATGTATATGCCCCATGGGGTCATCATGGATCGCTTCTGGCCCTCCAGCCCGGAAGCCTTTTTAGCGACTCCCCCACCAGATTTGGAATCGCTCCGGGGCGTGCTCGATCAGTGTCTCATGGTGAAGGGAATCGCAGGAGTGAACCCTGCTCCCTTCAATGGTGCCCCACATGCCTTGGAATTGTCCACTTGGTTGACGGCATCGCTTCCAAACTCGGACAAGCGCAACGCGGTCAATATAGCCATTTCCGCCGACCAGATCGCCGCCAATTATATAGGAGCCTTCACGGCACTGCCTTCGTTGGAGCTGGCCACCATGCCGCAGACCCACAAGGAAAACCAGGAAGGCCTCCACGAAGCCTACTACTCCCACTGCAGCTTCAGCTCCCCCACCCAGGCTCTCCCGGCGGAGACCAATCCTCGGAACGTCCTGAAACGGCTCTTTCAGAGCCAGGAGCAAGGAGCCCAGCCCGGACTACGCAAGACGGCCGACCCGCTGGAGCGCAGCATGCTCGACCTGGTTCTCGGCGGAGCGAAGGAGTTGCGGGGCAAACTCGGCGAGGCCGACCGCCACAAGCTGGACGAATACCTCGACAGCGTGCGCTCCCTGGAACGCCGCATCGCCGCCATCGAACTGCGCCAGGCCGAAGCTGCCAAGGCCGCTGCGGGTGTCACCTCCACCAAACGCAGCGGCAGCGATTCCGTCCCGATTCAGGTGACCATCCCAGAGGGCGATCTCCGCAGCGATTACATGCGGGTCATGTGTGACCTCAACGTATTGGCATTCCAGACCGACACCACCCGGGTGAGCACTTATATAGGCTCCACGCCCAACGGTGTTTCCTATCCCGAACTGGGCTTCTCCGACCAACACCACTCACTGACTCATCACAACAACGAGGAGGAGAAGGTCGATAAGGTTTCCAAGATCACCGCGTTCAATATTTCTCAATTCGCTCACATGGTGAAACGCCTCCAGAGTATCCGCGAAGGCGAAGGGACTCTGCTCGACAATTGCATCATGATGTGGGGCTCCGGCCTGGAGGACGGGAACAAACATTCTCGCGCCAACCTTCCCTTCATCATCGCCGGACGCGGCGGCGGATCCATCCGGACCGGACAATTCCTTCCTGCGACGAGCGGCAACCAAGGCGACCTGCTGGGCACGCTGCTGACCTGTGCCGGCATTCCTCTGGACCGACCGATTGGGATTGCCACCAAGCAACTCCCCGAGATCAAGGCGAACGTCTAATGTCGTTTGATATATTTTGGATTTGTGTTAGCCTCGTTCGTATTGAATCCGAGGCTGTGCATCATCGGCGGCTGCAACGGAGCGGGCAAGTCGACGCTTGCACGCGAGCTGTTGCCGCGCATGGGGTTGATGCGATTTCTCAATGCGGATGAGATCGCACGGGGCTTGTCCCCGCTCGACCCCTCGCTCACGGCGTTCAAGGCGGGCCGCTTGTTGCTCGAGGAGGCGCGCCGGTTGCTCGAACGCGGGGAAAGCTTCGCTATCGAATCCACCCTGAGTGGCAAAACCTACCTCGCCATGCTCCGGGACGCGAAAGCCAAGTGCTATCGCTTCGTCCTCCACTACCTCGTGATCGGATCGCCGAGTCAGGCGGTGGACCGCGTAGCGCTTCGTGTGATGCTCGGCGGACACGACGTCCCTGCGGATGATGTACGGCGACGATTTGACCGCAGCCGCAAACATTTCCTGGAGGACTACCTGCCCCTTGCGGACGACTGGGGCGTATGGGACAATCAATGCCCGCCCCCGGTCGAAATTGCCCAGAGCAGCACGCATTCGGTCGGAGATCTCGTCGAACTTCTGCGCTCCTTCAAGCTTATGGAAAACGCCCCCATTCCGCCAGATCCGATGACTGCCATGGTTCTTGAAGCCGGTCGCGTCGCCACCGCAAAGATGCTCGACTACTACAAGCGGATGGGCATCCGGGTCACGCCAGAGATGACGCTCGCCCCGGAGCCGAAAAAGCGAGTCCGCAAAGCGAAGGCGTAAGGTTCGATATCGGAAAGGCAGGAAGCGCCAATAGAGTGTGGTAGGGAGAGGTGATCAGAGCCCTCCGTTCCCCCGCCCCACCATGAATCGCCGCCAACTCCTCGCCACCTCCGCTTCCGCTCTCGCCGCCACCGCCGTCCGCGCCGACGGCCAGGAAGTGTTCCGCGTCGCCGTGATCGGCCATACCGGTCGGGGGAATTTCGGGCACGGGCTCGACACGATGTGGCTCAGAATCCCCCAAAGCAAAATCGTGGCCGTGGCTAACGCCGATCCCAAAGGCCTTGCGGATGCCGTCAAGCGCCTCGGTGAACCGCAAGGCTTCCCGGATTACCACGCGATGCTCACGGAGGTGAAACCGGACATCGTCGCGATTGGCCCGCGCCACGTGGATCAGCACCACGCCATGTGCCTCGCGGCCATCGCATCCGGAGCCCGCGGAATCTATATCGAAAAGCCATTCTGCCCGACCCCGGCGCAAGCGGATGCCATCATCGACGCCTCCGCCAAGACCGGCACGAAGATCGCGATCGCGCATCGCAACCGTTACGATCCGGTGTTCCCCGTCGTGAAGAAGCTAATCGAAAGCGGCGAGCTGGGTACGATCCTGGAGTACCGCGGCCGCGGCAAGGAGGATGCCCGGGGCGGAATGCTCGATTTCTGGGTGCTCGGCTCCCATGTCTCCAATCTCGCCACCGGTTTGGGGGGCGATCCGGTGGCTTGCTCCGCGCTACTCTATCAGGATGATATTCCCTGCGGTCCATCCGATGCCCGAGAGGGCGACGAAGCGCTTGGTCTGATGGCGGGAAACCGTGTTCATGCCCGCTTCGATCTAGCCGGCGGCGTACCCTATTTCTTTGACTCGGTCCAAAACGCCGGAACGAAGGATGCCGGGTTCGGCCTTCAGGTGATCGGGACCAAGGGGATCTTCGATTTCCGCATTGATCGCCAGCCGCTGGCCCATTTCCGGGCGGGCAACCCGTTCCAGCCCACCGCGTCGGTTCAGCCCTGGCAGCCGGTCTCTTCCGCGGGCATCGGTCAGCCGGAACCGATCGTTGACCTGGCAAAACGACTGAGTTCCCACCAGATCGCCGGAGAGGATCTGATCGCGGCGATCCGGGAAAACCGCCCCCCGATTTGCGATGAGCGCCAAGGCCGGGTCACGGTGGAGATGGCGTGTGCGATCTTAGGCTCCCACCGGCAGGGCGGTCAGCGCGTCACTTTCCCGCTGACAACCCGCGAAAATCCGTTGGGTTAATTCCGGTCCGCCGCAGTTCCGCATCCATCAAGGCGCGCAATCGTTCCAGTTCCGGGCCGGGCTCCTTTTCCAGATTGGTCAACTCCTCCGGATCCGACTGCAAATCGTACAATTCCTCGTCGCCGCCGGTGAGATAGCGGATGTATTTCCAGCGCCCATCGTTGAGCGCGACATACCACGGGACATGACTATGAACCGCCTCCTCTGGTTTCTCCTGGAGCATCTTGGCGACATCGCTTCCGTAGGATTTCCCGGTATGCTCATAGAAGCAAGGAGTCACCGGCCGGGCTGCTTCGGGGTGGAGCAGCAAAGAAGTCAGGTCACGGCCATGCATTTTCCAGGGCTCTGCGATTCCCGCGAAACCGAAGAACGTACTCACCAAGTCCACCCCGTGAACCGGCTGCGTGCAAACCTTCCCCTGTGGCAACCGGGACGGCATGGAAACGATCAAGGGTGAACGATAGGTCGCATCCCACCCGGCCAGTTTCGCGCGGAAGCCGTGCTCGCCCATGCCGAACCCCTGATCCGCAGAAAACACGACGAGGGTATTTTCCGCCTGACCACTCTCACGCAACGTCGTGAGGACGCGACCAACTCCTTCATCGAGCGCCTCGACGCAATCGAGCGATTGGTGAACGTATTGCTCGAAACTGGTCCGGCTGCCCTCCTCAATATCGCCAAACTCCGCGCCGCTCTTCTTTGCGTAGATTTTGCCATCGTCGCCTTTGATCCAGGATTGCGTCTTATCGAGCCAGGTCGGCTTGCCTGGGCGAGGACCAAGGATGTCCGCCGGGACACGAACGGGATCGTTCTGATGCATCCCCTTGTGTCGATCCGCCGGAGTGGTCGGCCCATGAATGGAACCGTAACACAACCAAAGATACCAAGGCTTGGCCGCCTCCCGGTGTTTGCCCTTGATATAGTCGCAAGCCCAATCCGTGTAATTGTCCGTGGAATATCCGTCCACCGTGCGTTGCACTCCGTTCTCGGAAATCAACTGATTCTTGTAATAAGCGCCCGCATTGTCCGGATGGGCCGGCCGATTCCAGACCGCTTGATAATCCCAATCACGTCCGAAGCCGGAATCGACTCCCGTATGCCACTTTCCGATTTGGGCGGTGGTGTAGCCCATTTCCCGAAAGACACTCGGCCAGAAACGGCAGACGGCGGGATCGTAGGCGCTGCCGGGATACTTGCCTTCCATCCGCATCGATTCGATCCCATGCGGGTGCAGCCCGGTCAGCAAACTGGCGCGGGAGGGCATGCACCACGACCCCAGGTAGGCATGGGAAAAGCGGATCCCCGACTTCGCCAGTTCGTCGATGTGGGGAGTATGCGCCCCGGGCAAGGCTTCCGGATAACAGGAGACCGTCTTGTAGGATTGGTCGTCGCTGTAGAGAAAGAGAATGTTCGGGCGCTCCGCCGCGAACAGCGTGCCAAGCATGAAGCAGAGAACCGCGCAGAGCCGCTTCATTGAAACTTCACCGCCTCCAGATACTTCGTGGATACCGGCAAGGCGTCGAGCACCGTGGGCGATTCGTCTTCGATGAAGTAATGCTTCACACCGGACGCGGCAGCCTGCTTGAGGACGGCGGGCCAGTTCACCTGACCGGTTCCGAGTGGCACATCGTCCGTGAGTGCAGCCTTGCCGAGGTAGATGCCGGTCATGGCTCCTTTGCGCATATCCTTGAGGTGCATGAGGGACCAACGGCCAGGATACTTCGCGAGGAGGTTCACGGGATCTGCCCCAGGAAGGACCACCCAGAACACATCCATCTCAAAACTCACCAAGTCGGGTTGGGTCGCCTTCGCGAGAAGGTCGAAATAGGTTTCCGACGAGCCTTTCTCCAAGGGCCGAAATTCATAGCCGTGGACGTGGTAAAAGAACTGGATTCCCGCCGCCTTGAAGGCCGCGCCAAACTCGTGGAAGTCCGCAGCGGCGCGTTGCACGTCCGCCTCGCCGAACTTGCCGATCTCGTGCGGGATCCAGGCCACTCCGGCAAATTTCAGCCCCAGGTACTGCGCCGATTTCACGCTTCCCGCGAGATCCTTCTTCAGCACCTCATAGCCGAAGTGCCCACTCACCGCTGTGATGCCCCGCTCCGCGAGCATTGCCTTCAGCTTCTCCGTCTCCAACGGCAAGGTGCTGTAGAGTTCCGCAGTCGTAAAGCCGAGCGCCTTGGCCTTGTCGAGCGCCTGGATCGGATCCGTTTTGAAGGTGTCACGCAGGCTGTAAAGCTGCAAACCGGCTGGCCCCTTGAAGTCTCCCTGCAAATCCAGGGCGAAAGCGGCGGTCGATAGGGAGAGAAGGACGAGGATCGTTTTCATCGCGAAGAAGCCCCCTTCTGCCGCATCACCCACCGCCGTGGCAAGGACTTTCGCATCGATCGATCCCGATTCCTTTAGCGTTTGAATCCACTGGCAAAGCAGTCAAGACTCCACCGCCATGACCCGGCCCCAAATTGTCTTCCTCGATTGTTCCACCGTCGATGCCGGTGACGTCTCTTTTGCCCCCCTGACCGCTCTCGGCGAACTTGTCCTTCACCCGGTAACCCCGCCGGATCAAATCGTGAGCCGGTGCCGCGACGCCGATATCGTCCTCACCAACAAGACGGTAATGAGCCGGGAGGTCCTCGCCGCCTGCCCCAAGCTCCGCCTCGTCTCCATCACCGCCACCGGGACGAACAACGTCGACCTTGTCGCGGCCAAGGAACTGGGCATCCGGGTCAGCAACGTCAAAGGGTACTCGACCCGGAGCGTCGCCCAACACACGCTCTGCCTCCTCCTCAATCTGGCCACCAACATTCACCGTTACGCCGCAGAACCGGAAGCGTGGGCGAAATCGCCCCATTTTACCCGGCTCGATTACCCGATGCGCGACGTCGCGGGGCGCACCCTGGGGATCGTGGGACTCGGGGAAATCGGGATGCGCGTCGCGGAACTCGCCCGCGGCTTCGAGATGAACCTGATCGGCCTACAACGGAGCGGTTCCGCACCGTCGGCTCCAAGCGCCATCGCCCGGCTCGCCCCGGAAGAATTCTTCGCCACCGCTGATTTCATCAGCCTGCATTGCCCGCTCACCCCAGAAACCCAGCACCTCATCAACGCCGCCACCCTGCGGCTCATGAAGCCCACGGCGTGCCTCATCAACACCGCTCGCGGCCCGCTCGTGGATGAAGCCGCTCTCCTGGAGGCCTTGCGCCAGGGAATCATCGGCGGCGCGGCGCTCGATGTCCTCAGCGTGGAACCGCCCGCCGCCACCCAGCCTTTGCTTTCCGCCAATCTGCCGAATCTCATCGTCACCCCGCACACCGCCTGGGCGACCACGGAGTCACGTCTCCGTCTCCTCGACGGCGTCCGCCGCAATCTGACCGCGTTCCTCGCCGGAGAAGACCTACCCGACCGGGTAGCGTGAATCTCTTCAGCTTACACTTTCCACTTCAACTTCCCCAATGCCCCTCCGCCTATTTCTTCTCGCCGCTCTGCTCACCGCCCCGGCTTTCGCGGAACCGCTCGCTCCCATGAACCTTTGGCCCGTCACGCCGCCCGATGAACCGGCCGAATTCCACCTGGAACCGGAATACGACAAGACCACCGACAACGACAACCTCGTCGGTGGACGGCGTCTCATCCGGCTCACCAACGTGACCACACCACAGCTCACGGTCTATCCGGCTCCGGCGGAGAAGAACACCGGCGCTAGCGTGATCGTTTGTCCCGGGGGAGGTCACAGTGTCCTGGCCTATGACTTGGAAGGCAGCGAGATCTGCGAATGGCTCAACGGCCTGGGTGTCACCGGAGTTCTCCTCAAATACCGGGTCCCCCGCCGAGACCCGAAAACGCCGTGGACCCACGCAGTCCAGGATGCGCAACGAGCCATCGCCTTGACCCGCGCCCATGCGGCGGAATGGAAATTGGACCCGGCGAAAATCGGCATCATGGGGTTCTCTGCCGGGGGGCAAACCGCCGCACTCGCCGCGCTCAAAGGCAGCATGAAAACCTATGCCGCCGTCGACAGCTCCGACACCGCCTCGTCCCGTCCGGATTTCTCGATTCTCATTTATCCAGCCTACCTCGCGAACAAAGAGGAAACCGCCCTCAACCCGGAAGTCACCGTCCCGGACGACGCCCCACCTACCTTCTTCATCCACGCCTTCAACGACGGCGTGACGCCAATGAGCAGCATCCTTCTCTTCAGCGAATTGAAGCGGAAGAAGATCTCCTCCGAACTCCACATCTTCCCCAAGGGCGGACATGGCTACGGGATGCGGGCGACCGATGAACCGATCACCCGCTGGCCCGCATTGTGCGAGACCTGGATGCGCGGGCTAGGGCTATTGGTGGGTGAACTAAAGCGCTAAACAAAGCGATTCTTCCCTTGCAGTGAATCGCGACTCCCAGGCCCGGCTCCCCTCCCTCGCTGGCGTAGAGAATCGTGGACGGATCCGCAGCATCTCCTCAGTCGGCGCGGCCGGTCATTTTCGCCTCCAGCCCGACTCCCGAAGTTTTGGGTTTCGCTAAACCTCCATGAAGGCTCCCCTTCATCTCCTTACTGCCCTGCTGTTGACGGTCCTGCCTCCGCTCAAGGCGGCGGATGTGCCGGGAAGGGGTCTTTCCGCCGAGTGGTCCGTCGCTTGGAAAGGTGGGGGCGTCTCCGTGTTAGCGGTCAAAACATTGCGGGATGAGCCGACGGGGCTGGTGAGGATCGCTTCGGGCGAGGCGGTTTCGTTGGAGGTGACGTTGCGGGGGAGGACTCCGCGCTCAGTGGACGTTTTGCCCCGGAAACCTGGCGCGTCGTCCGCTGTGAATGGCGACGAGTTGCTAATCTCCCTACCCGGTCCGGGCACGTGGACTGTGGTCGCAAAAGCCAACCACGAATATGTCCTGCATATCGTTGTCCAAGCCCCGGCGAAGCCTCCGGCCATCCTGCGCCCGGAACACTTCTTCGGCCCCGGTATACATGATGTGGATACCATCTCCCTGCGCGATGGCGAGGCGCTGTGGCTGGATCCTGCGGCCGTGCTCCGGCCTCGCATTCCTGCGGCCAGCGAGAAGCCGGTCGTGGAGAAGGACTGGGCGGGCATGAAAGCTTGGCAGCCCTTCATCAGCGCCATCGGTGCCAAACAGGTATCAATCCGAGGCGGAGGGACCATCGATCTGTCCGGCCTGCCGTGGCATGCGCGACACGCGGCTGCCTTTTGCCGATGCAAGAACGTGACTGTAGACGGTCTCACCATCATCGACGCACCGACTTGGGGCGTGGCCCTCTTTCAGTGCAAAACGGCGCTCATCAGAAACGTCGTCAACATCAGCTACCGGGAGAACAGCGACGGCATCGACCTCTGCAACAGCCGAGATGTGATCGTCGAAGACTGTTTCTTCCGCACCAATGACGACGGCGTCTGCGTGAAGACCACCGCCCCACCACCCGCCAGCATCGCCGAGAACATCCTCGTGCGCCGGGTGACGGTTTGGAATGAACGGGCCCGCGCCCTCGGCATCACCAGCGAGACCCGCAACGACATCCGCAACGTCCGTTTCACCGACTGCGATGTGATCCGTGACTACAGCGCCGACGGCGAATGCTGCGCCCTGGCCGTACTGGTCGCCGATCGTGGCACCATGTCCGACATCGTGTTTGAGCAAATCCGCATCGAGCACTGCCAGAATACCCTGGCCACTCTTTGGATCCGGCCCGATGTCTGGGGAAAGGACAGGCAACGCGGACACGTCAATGGTGTTCGCTTCGACCAAATCGAACTCGCCGCCGGGATCCAACCGCGGATTCGTCTGGAAGGATTCGATGACCAACATCGGATCGAAAGCGTGCGGATCTCGGGCTTGCACAGAGGCGGAAAGCCGATTCCCGATGCGTCGGCCGCAGGCGTGGCCGCGAATGATTTTGCCAGCGGGATCGCGGTTGAACCCTGATTCTCTTCCGGGACTTCCCTTCTGAAAAGAAATTTGGCACTCGGAGTGTGCTTCGCGGGAATACTGCTGAGCCGCGCTTATGAGTTCTGAATCTGCCCCACGCACCGAACAGCTTGTCCTGCTGCTGACTCAGCATCAGGAGCCGTTGTTTCGTTACATCTTCAGTCTCGTGGGGGGCGAGGCGGATGCACGGGATATTCTACAGGAGACGAGTTTGGCGCTGTATCGGAAGTTCGATGCGTATGACGCGTCCCGACCGTTTTTGCCGTGGGCGTATCGATTTGCCTATCTGCAGGTGCAGAAGCATCGCGAAAAGGCGGCGCGGTGGCCGCTGCTGTTTTTCAGCGAAGATGTCATGGATTTGCTGGCGCAGGACCGGGAACGGATGGAGCCGGAACTCGATCAGCGGCTTCAGCTTTTGGACGGTTGTCTGGGTAAACTGACACCGAAGGACAAGGAACTGGTCACCAGCCGCTACGCGATGCGTCAGGGCGCGGAGGAGATGATGCAGCGGTTCGCAATGAGCCGTCGCACGCTGTTTCGGAACCTGGAACGGCTACGCCAGCGGCTGCACGACTGTGTGACGCGCCAGCTTCAATCGGCGTGACTCTCATGAACCTTGAATCACTCATCCACGCCAAGCTCGACGGCGAGATCACGCCAGAGCAGCACGTGCAACTTGAAGCTCGGCTGCGCGATGACTGGCAGGCACGACGCCTCTATCTCGAACTCGCCGATCAGCATGCGCGTTTGCTCCAGCAACCGGCGGTGAACACCGGCAGACTCAAGCAACCCTCGGTCATCAATCGGACGGTGCGGTGGAGGACGTCCGCCCTATTCGCGTCTGCGGCCGCAATCGTTCTAGCGCTTGTGATCCGGCCACGCCCTGCGGTTGAGACGGAGGCGACGTCCAATGGGGTCGCGACGGTTAGTCAGACGTTGGATGCTGAATTTGCTCAATCGACGGTGCGCGGTGGCGACACGATCGCGCCCGGGAAACTTATGTTGAAAAAGGGTCTGGCGCAGATCGAGTTCTTCAGTGGTGCGACGGCTTTGATCGAGGGCCCCACCCAAATCGAGATCATCTCGGCCGGGGAAGCTCGTTGCCTGGACGGTCGCGTCCGTGTGCATGTGCCGCCAGCAGCGAAGGGCTTCCTCATGCATGCGCCGGATGTGAAGTTGGAGGATCTCGGCACGGAGTTCGCGCTGAATGTGAAGGGCGAGGATAGCGCGGTGCATGTCTTTGATGGCGAAGTCATCGCACATCAGAAGGACAAGGCTCCCGCCAGTCTGAAAGTGGGGATGTCATTGTCCTCCAAGACGGCGGGCGTGTCGCCGCAGGATTTCCTTCCCGTCAGCGAACTGCAGGGACTGATCCGGCAGCGCGAGCAAGGTCGTTTCCAGCAATGGCAGACGTGGTCGGAAGGAGCGAGCAAAGACCTGCGGCTGATCGCTTATTACACCTTCCAGCATGCGCCAGATGATCGCTGGGATCGGTTGGTGAGCAACTTCGCGGCCCCTCAGCAAAAGCTGCGCGCTGGCGGTGCCGTCGGTGCTCAGTGGACGCAAGGTCGCTGGCCTGGAAAGGAAGCGCTGGAGTTCAAACGCCCCGGCGATCGCGTACGCATGAACCTGGATGGAACTTATGCCGCCCTCACTTTCGCCTGCTGGGTCAAGGTCGATTCCGTGGACAAGAAATACAACTCGCTGCTGCTCACCGATGGCTACGAATCCGGCGAGCCGCACTGGCAAATCTATGAGGACGGCAGCCTCATGTTTTCCATCGGCTACGCCGCATCGGGTGAGAAGCGCATCACGATGAAGAACAACCAGATTTACTATTCCAAGCCCGTCGTCACCGCAGACAGCTTGGGGCGCTGGCATCATCTCGCGGTGACGTATGACAATGCGTCCGGCATGGCGCGGCAATACTTCGACGGTAAGGAAGTCGGCCGCGAGGTCTCGGCCCTCCATCAGCCGGGCCGCCCCATCGTCTTTGGCCCCTGTGAGCTGGGCAACTGGGGCCTGCCAATCCAAGGTCACCAATTTCCCATTCGCACCCTCAACGGAGCCATCGACGAATTCGCGATCTATCACGCCGCGCTCGGTCCTTCGGAGATTCAGGCCCTGTTTGAACAAGGACAACCGAAGTAAGGGAAACCAACAGCCCTTCCATGACCTCCCCTTTTCAAAACCATATCGCCCTCGTGACGGGAGCCAATGACCCGGAGAGCCTCGGCTTTGGCATAGCACGTGAGGAGGATGTTGGGTTTGGTTTCAGCAACGGGCAGCAGGGCTGCGGCGCGAGTTGCAGTGCGGCGAGGAGTCAAAGTGTGAGCTTCATCAAACTGGGTTCCCTATTTCCACAGGGGTTCGATTTGTTCGGCGTTCCACTTATCCCAGAGCGCTGACATTTGCTGCACGCGGGCGGGTTCTTGGGTGGCGAGATTTCGGGTCTCGCTGATGTCATGCGTGAGGTCGTAGAGTTGCCACTCCTTGCCATCGCGAATGAGTTTCCAGTCGCCGAGACGCAGGGCGTTCTTTTTGCCAACGCGCCAGAACAAGGGACGTTCGGGCAGTTGCGTGGTCTTGCCCGTGAGCAAGGGCATGAGGTTGATGCCGTCCAACTTGGCTTCGGCTTTGGTCGATTGCTTTGGAGCTAAAGCACCAGCCACTGCCAGCACTGTCGCGGTGGCGTCGATGGACGCCACTGGTGCATCCACCACCTGACCTGCGTTGATGTGATTCTTCCACGCCGCAATGAAGGGCACGCGGATGCCGCCATCCCAGAGTTCGCCTTTGCCACCGCGCAACGGAGCATTGCTGGAGGTGAGTTCTTGGGTGGGACCGCCGTTGTCACTGAGGAAAACAACGAGCGTGTTCTCCTCGATGCCGCTGTCACGGAGTTGAGTGAGCACTTTGCCCACACTGTCATCGAGATGCGCAAGCATGGCGGCAAAGATGCGGCGCTGGATGTCTTCGATGTGCGCGAACTTCTTCATGTAATCGTCCGCAGCTTGCATGGGGCTGTGGACGGCGTTGTAGGCTAGGTAGAGGAAGAACGGCTGAGACTGATGCCGGTTGATGAAGTCGCAGGCTTCACGCGTGAAGGTATCGGTGAGGTTCGCCTTTTCATCCACGGGCTGACTGCTGCGCAACAGCGGATTGTCCGAATCATATTCATGTTCGTTGGATCCGAGATGCGTGCTCCACACGATGCGGCCATCGGGTGAAGTCCACCGGCCCTGTCCGCCATCCGGCAGGGTCTTGCGTCGCAGCCAGGTTGTCACGCCCTGCCACGGCGGCTGCACATAAAAATGCCCCTCGTGCAAAAAGCCGAAGAACTCATCAAAGCCACTCCGCTGCGGATGAAACTCTGCCGTGCCTCCGAGATGCCACTTGCCCACCAATCCCGTCGCATAGCCCGAGTCACGCAGACGATCCGCCACGGTCTTCTCCGCGACTGGCAAGCCAATGCCCGGTGCGGCATTCTTCGCGCCGATGGGATTGAACTCAAAACCAAACCGCGTCTGGTAGCGACCGGTCATCAGCGCCGCACGCGAGGCCGCGCAAAACGGCGCGGTGACATACCCGCTCGTGAATCGCGCCCCACTCGCCGCGAGTGCATCGATCTGCGGTGTCGGGATGTCTTTCCCGCCATAGCAACCAAGTTCGCCGTAACCAAGATCGTCAACGACGATGAAGATGACGTTGGGACGTTGCTCGGCAGCGAGTGATGAAGTCTGAACGCCGAGGGGCGCGAGCAGCAAAGAGAGGAAGCAGAAAAAGCGGCGGCATTTCATGGTGAAAGTAAAACGTCCCACCATTCGGGAATCCATGGCCTAGGTCTGCCAATAGTTGTCATCATCCTGCCATGCCACCCGAGGTTCGGAAACTACCTCCGCCCGTTCAGGATCATCTCATTCAGCTTCTGCCGCAGGGCCTCCATGTCAGGATCGGCAAAGCCGGTGTCCATCGTGTTCACGCGATTCGCGAAAATCTGTCACCTCTTACCGCCTCAACGCATTGATCAGTTCATCCACCTTGTTGATGAGATCCTGCATCTGACTCTGGTTGTAGCTGCTGTCAGCACCTTGGCCGAGCGTGCCGACGCCGTTGCTGTTGTTGCTCGTTTGGGCCAAGGCATTCGCGATGGCGATGTTGAGGTCGTTGATCGTCGCCCGCTGCTGGATGTCGGCGTTGAGTGAGGTGAGTTGACTGCGCATTTCCGCGCTGGAGGCAGGTGAGTTGTTCGCGGGTTTAGTCGGATCGAAAGGCATGGCGTTAAAGAGGTTGGAAGACAGAGGAATGCGGACAAGGGAATGGTTTGAGAGGAATGAATTGATTCCTCTGTCCGCATTCCCTTGTCTAAAAATCAGGGCATCACGGACTGACGGTCACCTTCACCACATCGGTCCAGTCGCCATTCGGCGTGCCTTTGTCCCAGAAGCGCATTCGGTATTCGCGGACTTCGGGGGTGCCTGCGGCGAGCAGGGGGCGTTCGTCCATGTAGGGGTTTTCGGTGTCGATGGCTTGGAACTCCCAGGCTCCGGTGCCGCGACGGCTTTCGATATAGACGCCCATGTGGTTGTATTTGTAGAAGGTGAGCTTCACGCATTGGCAGCCGCCGCCTTGCAGGAGATCGGCGCTGAACTTCGGCAGGGCTTTCTCGGTTTCGGCGGAGCCGACGATGCCGAGGTCGGTGCCGATGGCATCGGTGTAGCCTGCACTGAGCTTCATCTTGGCGATGAGGGCAAAGATGCGAGTCAGGGTGCCGGGCAGAGCAGCGGTGACGCCAGCGGGCAAGGCGGGGGCGGTGAAGGTGGGCAGCACCATCGCCACCGTGCCTGCGCCAGTGAGCACATCATCCACGGCGTCGGTGGTTGATGGTGAGAAGTTGCGCACGGCGCTGAGCCAGGTGCCGAGGACGTAGTTGCCATACTTCGCGTCATTCACACTGGCGGTGATGTCGCCTGCGATCACGCCGAGGGTGGGGCCGTGGATGGGAAGTTTCACGGCGTAGTTGTCGAGCCAGTTCACTTGGTCGCCGATGCGGCTGGGGTAGTAGTTGGTGCGTTTCATTTTGGTGCGGTTGTTGAGTTTGGGTTGAGGTGAAAAGTAGTCGGACGGCTGGTCCCAAGTGCCGCTGTCCCAGGTTCCTATGTCCCAGTTCATGGCTTGGCGGTTTGGGGTTGGCTGAAGTTCGTTTTGGGGTGTCCACTCGCGGTGGCGGGGTGCTCACTGACGCTGCCGGGGTGCGCCATGCTTGCGGCGGGGTCTTCCATGGATGCGCCGGGGTGTTCCCTCCGGGAAATGGGGAGCCGCCCCGAGCGGCTGATGGACCACCCCGCGCCGATGATGGAGCACCCCGGCTGGCGGACCTGCGTCCATGAGCGGGCCGTGGAGCACCCCGCGTCGCTGATGGGCCACCCCGGACGGCGGAGTAGCCACCCCGAGGCGTTCATGGAGCACCCCGGACGAAATGGGGCGGCTGTTTTCTGGGGGAAAAGCGCCATTCCGGGCCGGAAAGCGGTCCCTGGAGGCAAAATGGGGCGATTTGGGCGGGAGAATGGGTTCATCGCGGGCGTCGGGTGGTATGGCCGTGATTGGAGCACAGACCTCGCGAGGGCGGTTAGTCCGACATTCAGGACGGCCCAAGCATCCGAGGCCGTTCTTGAGCGTTCGCGGGTTCCACGCCAATGTTGACCATGACTCATTCCACACCCGCCGTCTCGATTCAGGTTTTTGACAATGCCACGCAGCGGGCGCAGGTCATCGCGCTCTGGATAACTGTTTTCGGCTATGATGCGCCCCACAACGAACCATCGCTGGTGATCGATCAAAAGCTCGCGGTGAAGGATGATTTGATGTTTGTCGCTCTCGATGGCGGCACGGTGGTCGGCACCATCATGTCGGGTTACGATGGGCATCGCGGCTGGCTCTACTCGCTGGCAGTGCTGCCGGATCTTCGACATGCGGGGATTGGCTCGGCATTGGTGCGTCATGCGGAGCAGGCGTTGCTCTTGCGGGGGTGTTTGAAGGTCAATCTGCAAGTCGTGGAGTCGAACTCAGCGGTCGTCGCTTTCTATGAGGCGCTCGGTTACGCGGTGGAGCCGCGTGTGAGCATGGGGAAGAGGTTCAAGGCGGAGTCGTGAGACGGGATGACCAGTCGTCCGTCACCGAAGCCCTTCCCAAACCACTTCGAGTTCCACTCGAACCGACCGCAGGGAGATAGATAGCCCAGAGGGCTGCCCGCAGGGTGGAGCAAGAGCGACATCAACCTACTCATCCTCGATCCCGCCAAAGAACTTCTCCAGCGTCACGCCCAAGCCCCAGGCCAGCCGTGCCAGCACATGCACACCGGGAATGGTTTCACCGCCTTCGATGCGACTGATGGTATCCCGTGACACTCCGCATTTTCGCCAGAGGGCATACATGCTCAGCCGCGCGGCTTCCCGTGTCTCCTGAAGCCGACGCGGCAGCCGCTCTCGAATGCGTTCGGCGTAGTCGTGGGCGTCATGGTTGTCCGGCGCAGCGGGCATTAAGGCGGACGAGGGTGCGAGGGTTAGCCTCGCGCTAGAAGGCCTTCCTCCTTCGTGTTGCGCGGGACGTTGAAGTCTTCAGCCTCGCGCAGTCCGGCGAGCTTGCGGCCTTCGAGATGGGCCTGCATGGCATAGACGCAGCGGCGGAAGATGAAGCTCTGGTTGGCTCCGCCGCGTGGCATGTTTTTGACGGAGGTTTCCCCCATGAGGAAGCGGCGCAGGCGCATGGCCGGATGGTCCTCCGGCAGCATGACGCCGGTGCGCACGCCGTCGAGGAACTCGGCACATTTTTCGGCGTCGATCTCGTGATACAGGGTGGCGGCGGCGAGGAAGGAGGCCTGGCTGATTCCGCGGGCGGATTTGCTGGCTCCTTTCAGGCACTCGATCACGGCTTTGATGTGCGGTGCGTGGCACTCCAGGGTTTGTTTCACCAAATGGTCGGTGGGCACGGCTCCGCTCTCGCTGCGGATGATGCGCCGGGTGAGGCAGGTGGCGATTTCGACTTCCTGCCGCTGCACGGCCATGCCCGCGAGGAAGAGGGCGTCAAACAGGGTGCGGCGGCGCTGGCGGTCCACCTTTTCCTGGCTGGCGGCGGGCAGGCCGAGGGTGATGAGCATGGGCACGGTGGTCTGGGAGCGCACGATGGCGTGGAGCCGGTGCTGGCCGTCCACGAGATCCCCCCGGTCGTTGAAGCCGATGCCGCCGGGCGTCAGCCGCCATTCGCCCGCACGGATTTCGGCGACGTATTTCTGGATGACCTTTTCGGAGAGCTTGCGGTTGTGCAGGTTGCGCTCCAGCAGGCGGGTGGCGACGCCGGGGGTGAGATGGACGGCGACGGTGCGCACTCCGGGGATGAGTTCGAGTTCCTCCAGATTGATGGAGGGATGGCGGCCATTGAGAGAGAAGGGGGAGTTCATAGAGGAGGCACCGGCGACTGGCGATGGTCAGTGCCTTCGGGCGCGTGGGTTTTGGGTGGGTTCCACGGGGGGCAGCAGTTGGTCGAGAGTCTGCTCGCGCAGCCAGCTGGAGAGGGAGGCGATGTTGATCTCCAGATGCGCGGCCACGTCCCTGCGCTTGACGCCGGCGGCGAGCATCTCGCGGGCGATGGTGAGCATGGCGGCTTTTTCAGCGGGGGAGTGCTTGGCTGGGCGGGGCATGAGCGACGATCAGGCAACTGATCCAACAGCGGCGGTGGACGAAGAACGACGGCGGCGTGTGGTGAGTCCGGCGAGGCCGAGCATGAGCAGCAGGGCTCGGCTGGGTTCAGGGACGACGACGATGTTGCCAGAGATGGTGAAGCGGCTGAAATCCCAGAGAAGTCCTGAACTGGTGAGGTCGGGCAGGTCGAGGTCGGCACCTTCGTCGCCATTGCCGGTGAGGTAGCCGCTGTTGAATGAGAAGCCGCTGAAATTGGGTGACACGAGGCTGGCCCAGTCGAGCAGGTTAAAGATTTGCCCCATTTGCGGTGTGAATCCGCTGCTGGCGACTTGGAGGCTGCCGGTGGTGGTGAGGAAGTTCAGGTTGTAGCCGGTGCCGCTGGTGGGATTGTCGAAGACGAGCCGGTCATGGCTGCCGACGCCCGTGACTGCATCCACAAAGGCATGGTAGCCAGCGGAGCCGATGGCGTTCCCGCCGAAAGTGGCGTCCGTGGCGGTGGCGGCGCTGATGCCGAGGATGACACTGCCCTGGATGCTGTGGGTGCTGCCGCTGGCCGTGACCGGGGTGAAGGTGAGCGTGCCGTGGCTGCTATCCGCCACGCTGTCTCCAGGGCGGAGAGTGCTGCCGTTTTGCTGATCGAAGGTATTTCCACGAACGACGCCGGTGCCGAGGATGGTGCTACCCGTCTGGGCGGTGACAGCGCCACTGCCGGTCTGGCCGCTGCCACCACTGCCGACCTGGAGGGCACCTGCTGTGACCGTGGTGGTGCCGGTGTAGGTGTTCGCCCCGGAGAGCACCTGGGTGCCGTTGCCGGATTTCGTGAGGGTCATGCCGGAGGCTCCGTTGGCGATGACGCCGGAGTAGGTGTTGGTGACGCCGGTGCCGGGGTTGAGGGTCAGGGCGGTGACGCCGCTGTAGCCGCCCGAGGTGGTGGTGAAGATGGCGGCGAGGTCCTTGTTCCCAGAAAGCCCGCCGAAGGTGAGGGTGGTGACGGTGGTTTTCAGGCCGGTGGTGCTGGTCCCGGCGGCGCTGGCGGTGGTGTCGAACGTGCTGTTTTGCAAGGCCAGCGCATTGCCGAGAGAAAGCGTGCCCGCGCTGATGCTCGTGGTGCCGCTGAAAGTGCTCGCACCATTGAGCGTCTGGGTGCGGCTGGCGCTGTTCATGACCAGCGAGGTTTTGTTGGTCGCACCATCAGTGATCGTGCCGGCGAAGGTGCGGGTGGTGCTGAGCCCGGCCAAGGTCAGGACGGAGTCGCTGCTGCCGCCGTTGGTGATGCGTCCGCCGTTGCCGGAGGTGGGGGTGACGGTGGTTTCAATACCCGCCACGGTCTGGTTGAAGCCGTTGAGGTCCACCCCACCGGTCGAGGTGGCTGAGTCGAAGACAACGCGGGCACTGGTGGCGAGAGCGTCGTTGGCTCCGAGGATGAGATTGCCCGAGCTGCGGACGTAAGTTTGCCCCCAGGTGCTGCCAGCGGTGTTCAGCGTCCAGCTTGTGGTGCCGTTATTGTCGAATTGGGCAGTGGAAGCCAGCGTGACCGCGCCGTTGAGAAATCCGACGTTCCCCGCCTGGGATCCACGCAGGGAGATGATGCTGTTGTAGGAGGTGCCGCTGATGCCGCCGGAGACGGTGAGGTTGCCGGAGGATTGGTTGTTGGCGAATAAGATAGCGTTGGCTACGGCTCCCGTGATGGTGATGCCTCCGGTGAGGGAGTTGTTGCCGGTCCCTGTGCTGCTGATGCCCTCGCGCCCGGTGGACGAGTCGATCTGGATGGCGTTAGTGACAGCAA
>Ga0247843_1000191_pt1 | contig 142938 bp, 117 predicted proteins | sample LaCruzMarch2017__FD_192420 | JGI IMG/M metagenome (GOLD analysis project Ga0247843, IMG submission 192420) | Freshwater microbial communities from meromictic Lake La Cruz, Castile-La Mancha, Spain - LaCruzMarch2017_8m | ecosystem: Environmental > Aquatic > Freshwater > Lake | place: Spain...
CTACCCCGCAAGGCTGCCGAAGCCTGGCCCGCTAGGTGCGGAGGCGACGTTAGGAGCCCCCGCAAACCAGCTGGGCCAGCCTTTCGGCAACCGCGGAGTAGCCCGGAAAGCCCGGCTGCCGCCCCCAATGCAGCCAAGCAAAAACCAGCTAAATTTGGAATCTATTCCAAAAAAGTTACGATAAATTTGGAATCCATTCCAAAAAGGTTGTACTTTTACGTAAAATTCGCTTGTGATTCAACGGATTATTGAAGAACAAATTGCCGCTCGACTTTTTAAAGGAAAGGTCATAACCTTGATTGGTGCCCGGCAAACTGGAAAAACCACCTTGCTGAAAAAAATTTTTCATGCCCAAGGGGACAATGCGCTTTGGCTAAATGCAGATGAGTACGACATAAAAGAGCGATTTAAAAATCCGACCTCCACATCGCTTAAGGCCTTAATAGGGAATAAAAAAATTGCCATACTTGACGAGGCGCATCAAATTCCGGAAATTGGGTTGGCCTTGAAATTGTTGGCAGACACCTACCCTGAAATTCAGGTAATTGCCACCGGTTCTTCTGCTTTTGAACTGCAAAACAAAACCCAAGAGCCCCTAACCGGCCGAAAATTTGAATTCCACTTGTTTCCCTTGGCCTACCGAGAATTGGCGAACCACAGCCAAGAAATGATGGAACAAAGGCTATTAAACCATCGGCTTGTATTTGGTTCTTATCCTGAAGTAATAAACAACCAAGGGAATGAAATTGAGGTGCTAAAGCTATTGGCCGACAGCTTTTTGTACCGCGATTTGCTGATGCTAGAGAACATAAAGAAGCCAGAAAAGTTGGTTAAGTTGTTGCAGGCATTGGCGTATCAAATTGGGCAAGAGGTATCGTACAATGAGGTTGGCAATACGATTGGTTTGGATAGCAAAACCGTAGAAACCTACATTCAACTGTTGGAAAAATCGTTTGTTGTTTTTCGTTTGCCTTCTTTTAGCCGAAATCTGAGGAATGAGTTAAAGGCATCGAAGAAAATATATTTCTACGACAACGGAATACGCAATGCCCTGATAGCCTCTTTTCAGCTTTTGGAAGGAAGGCAAGACATTGGGGCCTTGTGGGAAAATTATTTGGTTTCGGAACGAAGAAAAAAGAATTACTACCAGCGATTTTACGGAAATTCGTATTTCTGGCGAACAAAAGAAAAGCAAGAAATCGACTACCTGGAAGAAGCAGACGGAGGTTTAAAGGCTTATGAGTTCAAATGGAAGGAAAAAGCCAAGCACCGAATCAGCAAAACCTTTTGCAATGCCTATCCCAATAGCGAAACGGCCCTTATTCACTCAGGAAATTATGATTCCTTTTTGCACTAAATTCCAGTAGAGGAACGGTGTGCAATGGACCTTTGATTCATAATTTAAAAAACCGCCACGAAAGGGCAGAGGCAGGGGTATGAAAAGGCAAACGCCAATCCTCCCCCAACAAACAAATCCCCCTCAAAATCTACTTCCCCCCAAACACCCAATGCAGAATGTTCGCACCCATTCTCAAGGCTTTCAAACGCGTTTCTGGCGAATCCCCATGCACCTCCGGATCTTCCCAGCCATCGCCCAAGTCGCATTCAAAGGTGTACAAAACCAGCATTCTGCCCTCGTGCATCAAGGCCAAGGCCTCCGGAGCTTTTCCGTCGTGCTCATGAATCTTGGGCAAGCCTTGTGGAAAAGAGTAGGGGGACTTGAAAATCGGGTGGTTGCGGCCCAATGCCTCTAAGCTTTTGTCGGGAAACAAACGCTTTAGCTCCGCTCGAACATAGCTGTCCATGCCGTAGTTGTCGTCAATGTGCAAAAACCCACCCGCCAACAGGTAGGTGCGCAGCTGCTGTATGTCGGGATTGCTCAACTTGAAATTCCCATGCCCCGTGGCATGCACAAACGGATACCTGTACAACTCGGCACTGCCCGGCTCAACCACCGCCACCTCTGAATTCAAGTTCATTCCCATTTCTTTCTGGCAAAACCGCAGCAGGTTGGGCAGCGCGGTTGGATTCGCATACCAGTCTCCGCCGCCCTCGTACTTTAACACCGCCAATTGGGTTTTCTGTGCCCCAAGTCCAGGCAGAAACCCCAGCATACACGCTACGAAAAACCCTATTTTCTTCATTTTTTTGTGGCTTTTGGGCCGCTGGCATCAATCAAGGCATACCAGGCCCAAGTGCGGCTAATGGGCAGCAGTTTGAACATCAGTTGGTCCAGGCCGTCCAGCAGGCTCAACATCGGTTTGAATACCCGAAACCGGCGAAAGGGAATGGCGAACAAAGACCAGAAATAATAGTACTTAATGTTCAGATTGCTAAAGTGTTGCGATAGGTTTTCTAAATCCTTTTTTAACAAGGGGTGCTCGTCGGGAGTGCGCATGCCCGGCGTGCGATTTCGGTAGGCATTTATCAGGGGATTGTGGCCCAAAGGTTCCATAAATAAGATGCGGCCCTGGGGTTTTAACACCCGCTTGGCTTCGGCATAAAAGGCCTCTAAATCCAAGTGGTGAATGATTCCCGAGCCAAAAATCAAGGCCAAAGAAGCATCGGGAATCTGCAATTCTTCGGCGTTCATAACCTGAAAATCGACGTTGCTTAGGCCTGCCGCTTTGGCTCTTTCTTCCGACTGCCGAACGGCCTCTTCTGAAATGTCAATGCCTTTGATGTGGGCGGCCAAAGCTGCGAATTCAGGGCTAAAGGTGCTGGGACCGCAGCCCAGTTCCAAGGCGTTTTCGCCCCGAATGGCTTCGGCCACCCGCCGCCGAAATTCCGACCGAATTCCCACAAATATCTCGTAATAGGAATCGATTTTGCTTCGTAGCCCCGTTGAAAACGATTCGTTGTGAAAGGCTTTTTCGTTTTCTATGCGTGATGTATCTGCCATATTCCCGTTCAATGCGGTACCTTTGTTCTAAGTCCAAAGGTAGGTGAAAATAGCCGTAAATGCTCAATTGCTTCTGTTCGATCGCCTGGAAGGCATCGGCCGCTTTGCCTATGAAACTTTGGTGCGGATGGCCCGAAACCACCCGGAGCACAGCTTTTTGCTGGTGCACGACCGTAAGGCAGATTCCCGCTGGGATTTTCCCGACAACGTGCAGTGGGTAGCCACCCGGTTGCCCAGCCGGCATCCCATTTTGTGGTACCTGCGCTTTCATTGGGAAATTCCGGCCTTGCTGCGCCGCCACAAACCCGACATTTTTTTCTCGCCCGATGGCTGGAGCATTCCCGGTTCTTTGCCCAAAGTGGTGGTGCTGCACGACCTGAATTTTATGCAGCATCCAGAAAACCTGCCTTTTTTTACCCGCCTTTATTTTCGGTATTTTTTCCCGGACTATGCCCGACAGGCCAACAAACTCATCACCGTTTCCCGCTTTTCGGCCCAAGACATCCACGACACTTTAGGCATTTCTTTGGCCGATATTGGGGTGGTGTACAACGCCGCAGGTCCTGATTTTAAGCCGCTCAGCGATTCCCAAAACCAATCCACCCGCCAAACCTACAACGCGGGCAATGCCTACCTGTTGTTTTTGGGGGCTCAAATTCCCCGCAAAAACCTGCCCCGCCTGCTGCAGGCCCTGGATTTGCTGTGGCAAGAACAACCCAATGCACCCAATTTATTGATTGTAGGCGAAGCCATGTGGTCGAATTCCCCGGTAGATTTGGCGGTACAGGGACTTAAAAACCCCGATAAGGTTCGGTTTACGGGGCGTTTGCAGCGAAACGAAGTGGCTAAGGTGGTGGCGGCGGCCCATGCGTTGCTGTTGCCCTCGTTGTTTGAGGGTTTTGGCATTCCGGTGTTGGAGGCCATGGCCTGCGGAGTGCCGGTGTTGACCTCCAATTGTTCCTCTTTGCCCGAGGTGGCCGGCGATGCCGCCGTGCTGGTAGATCCCTACAGCATTGCCGACATCAAAAAGGGAATTGAACGGGTGTTGAGCGACGAGGCTTTGCGCCTGCGCTGCTCGGAGCAGGGACTTAAACGGGCGACTGAATTTTCCTGGGACCGCTCGGCGGAGGAGCTGTATGCTCAGATTGAGGGGGTGTTAGGGGCTGAATTCAAATGATGGATGAATTTTTTCAGTGCAATTAAGGATTTGAGCTTAGGACTTAGTCATGGGAAATTGCAGTTCAAAAATCCAATCAACCGTTTGGAGTGTTAGCCTAAGTTCTTTGATGTTGTTAATCAGTTCTTCAAAACTCGGCTTGTTGTCTTCGTAAATCATATCCTCCTTCATTTTTGCGTAATCTAAGTCCCATTTAGCTAAAACGTCTGCCGGTGGAATTGGATTAAGCATGTGGGGGTGGTGTAGATTATAATCAACTTCACCTACTTTTGAAAATGTATAGCGGTGTCTTACAATCGTTTCATAAAGTTCTTTATCTGAAATGGCTCTTGTGGCTATTCCGGATTTACTTAGGAGGTAAATGTCATATAGATGTCTACTTAATCTGTCAACCCGCATTTTTTTTGCCGGCCGGTTAAATTCTTCATGTAAAAGAAACATTTTCTCTAAAAATGTCCGTTCGGCATTTACCGTAGGAACAAAGAAAGGCTTTTTAGCAAAATCTTTATCGGAATAAAACTCATCAACCAAAGATCCCATAGGTTTGACTGTAAAAGGTTCTCTTAATGATCGACAACTTACCTCTAACTGCACGCGAGGAAGAATGTACTCGGTGTCGGATTTTATGACGTTTGGATAATAAATCTCCAACACTTTCGGGTCTTGGTCGCTTTCTCCATTGTCAATCACCTTGAATTTTAGGCGATGAACCCCTTTTTTTTGAAAGGCTTCTTTTAAGTCTTCAAAAAAAGTATGGGTGGAATAATTTGCGGCCTCTTTTCTTAGTTTGGAAATCTCACTTCTTGTCCATCCTTTTTCAGAAGCAAAAAAGAAATTTTTGTCTATAGCCAAATCAATATCTTCAGAAAAGCGGTTAATGAGTTTCCATGCTTTACTAAGTGATGTGCCGCCCTTGAATACAAGATAATCTGAAATGGGCAGTTGAAAAATAATTTCCAGAGTGAGACTTACCCACCAGTCTTTTTCTACAGCAAATGGCTTCATTCCCATTTGATTAGCAACCTCCGTAAAGATGGCTGTTTTTTCACCATCCTCTAGCTTATAAAAATCAACCTTTGCCATCCGTCAATGCTTTTTTCATGATTTTTTGAATCCATACTGGAGCTAAAGCAATATCATGCTTTAGGTCATTCGCCTCCTCTTTTTGCAGCAAGTCATGTATTTTTTGCTCCTCATCTTCGCTTACCTTGCCCTTGCCAATTTCCTTCAAAGCTTGAATTACCAAGCGGCTTATTTTGCCTTTTGCCATTAAGTTCTTCGGGGTGGTTTTCTTGAATTTTATACTGCGTTTTCCTACCTTAATTTCACGCGGAGAACCATCCGTGAGCAAAACGATATTCATAGGCACTTGAGCACTTAAACCTAAGGCATTCAATGCATAACCCCCGGTTGCCACAGTACGCATTTTGTCTCTTTTGGCAATGGCTTCGGCTACTTCCTCGGCCGATGGACTTAGTTTCCCAATTAAACTACTTTCCCTTGGACGCACATAAATACCTTGTGAAATACGATCAATAAAACCTCCTTTTTCCAATCGAAACAGCGAAAGCCGTACGGCTTCGGATGAACCCAAATCTTGAAAATCCGAAGGAAGCATTAACTCCCCCTTTGGAATGGCTTTTATGCGCGCAACTATTTTATCTTCAATACTCATGGAGATTGATTTGTAACAAATTTAGCAAATATTTGTTACAAAATTTGGGACATTTTTTTTAAATTTGACAACAAATTATTCTGTTTGGTTCCTTCCCAAATATTACAATAGCATGAAAACAACCCATCCAAAGGTGCTGGTCTGGGGAGCCCACCCGGACCCAAGCCGCTACGCCAATCAAGCCGCGGTTTTGCTGCATCAAATGGGCTACGATTTTGCCCTTACGGGCATTCGTGCCGGAGAAATTGCCGGAGTTCCCATTTCGCCCGAATTTCCCGAAGCCCACAGCGTTCATACCGCAACGGTGTATGTAAATGCTGAGCATTCCTCAAAAGCAAAAGCTGAACTGCTGCGCCTGTCTCCGCAGCGCGTTATTTTCAATCCCGGCGCTGAAAATCCGGAACTGATGCAGGAGCTGCAGCAGGCTGGAATTCAGGTAGAAACGGCCTGCACCTTGGTTTTGCTGCATACGGGGCAATTTTAACCAAAAAAGCTGTATATTTGCCCTTCGTATGGTCCTGTGGCCGAGTGGCTAGGCTCAGCTCTGCAAAAGCTGCTACAGCGGTTCGAATCCGCTCGGGACCTCAAAAAAAAAACCCTGAAATTTTATTTCAGGGTTTTTTGTTTACAGTAGCCTTAGTTCGCATCTGCCTTTTTTACAGATGTGCTTCTGGGCTGGGTATTTTAATTAAAATTATAGGTTTGGTCGTTCAACGAAAACGGATATAAGTCAGCCAAATAGAATCCACTTACAAAAAGATCTTTGGTTTCTTGTTCTGCCAAAAAATTCGTTCCGGCAGCATTGGTAGTGAACAATTTATTCCAAGCTGGAGAACCACTTATGTCAATGCTCCAATCGTTTTCGATGTCTCCAAAAATGGGTTTGTAAAAATAATAGTAGCCCGTAAAATCTCCGTTTAAGTGGTAAACTTTAGCCCGAATGGTTATTAAGTTGATTTCGTTTGCGCCAATATTGCCATTCCATCGAATGCTTCCCCGGTGCAGTGCCTCTCCAATCAAGGTAGAGAAATAATACTTATACTCTATCTTCTCATAGGTTAAATCGGCATTGTTTTCATCAACAACAAGATCAGAAATGCAGATTACTCCTTCGTACGTTCGCTCGGGAACATCTTCAATGTAATCATAGCCGCCACAAGAAACGAACTGATTTTCTACGTTTCCACCACCACCGCCACCACCGCCATCACCATTGTCATCTTCATCGGTTGAGCAAGAAACAAAAAATGAAAAAACAAGCAAGGCAAAAAGTCCGAATGAAATGCGGCCAAAGAATGAATGATTCATGATTGAAGAATGGATTTGATTAAGTTTGGAAAGGATATAAAATAGGTGGTAAAAATAAAAAATGCACACAAACTTTCCAATCTATGGCACTCATCTTCAGGTCCTTTTACGCCTAAAATGCATTTTTGTTTGTTTTTTTGGGGGCGGCAAACGGGCTTTCAGCGCTAGTCCGCAGTCGGCAGGCTGGGCTGCAGCGGGCGGCAGGTAGCTCCCAAGGTCGCTCCTGCCGCCGCGCGCAGCCCGCCCGCCGCCTTTGCGTGCTAGCCGCTTCAATCCCTGCCGCGGGCCGCTCAAGCCATGGGCAATTGGGTAAATTTTTAATCCTTCCTTACCCAAATTGTCTGTACATTTAGGCATGAAAATACCTGTGCTTTTTGCCTTTATCGTTTTGAATGTCTGTCTTTCAGCCCAAGGAGTGTTGATTGGCGATTCGGTAGCCCCACATCCCAGTTCCATACTGGAACTTAAATCGACCAACAAAGGCCTGTTGCTTCCACGCTTAACTACGGGCGCCCGCGACAGCATTCAATCGCCCGCCATTGGCCTTGAAATTTACAACACGACTACCCACTGCATCGAAGCCTATTTTTCGAATGGCTGGGGAGTGGTAGCTTGCGAATGTACCGCCCCACCCGCCACTCCTGGCTCTATTCTTGGAGCTACTTTGAATTGCCCAGGAGCCGATTCCATCGGTTACTCTGTACTTCCCGTTGCGGGTGCCAGCGGGTATGTGTGGACCCTCCCTGGCGGAGCCACCTTGGTTTCAGGTTTGAACACCGATAGCGTATTGGTTACCTTCGGAAACTCAGGCGGTACCCTTCAGGTAACCGCCCAAAACGCCTGCGGACAATCGGCTCCGCAATCCCTGTCGGTAACTGTGGCTATGCCAACCGCCACATTTTCGCTGTTGCCCGCAAGCCCCTCCATCAATTCAAGCGTTGTTTTTTCACCTTCGGTAACAGGGCAAGGCTCAACCTATGCTTGGGTATTTAGCTCGGGAACACCTGCCACCTCAACCGCCCAAAATCCTTCGGTTCAGTGGTCGCAAGCCGGAAATTACTGGGTAACATTATCCGTTACCAGCTCGGCCGGTTGTGTAGCCTCAGACAGTGTTCAAATTACCGTAAGCAATTGCCCCCCGTTCGGAGGCAATACCGCCACCTTTAACTACACCGGCAGCGTTCAAACCTGGACCGTGCCAGCCTGCGTCAACTTGGTTCAAATTGAATGCTATGGCGCACAAGGAGGTCCAGGCGACGGAGGAACCTTCGCCGACGACGGAGGCTACGGTGGCTATGCCAAAGGCAATTTATCGGTTAGTCCCGGTCAGGTGCTTTACATTTACGTGGGAGAAAAACCGGCCTCGGCCACCAACGGCCCCGGGGGCTGGAATGGGGGAGGTGGAGACGGTCAATATGGCGGCGGCGGTGGCGGTGCCTCGGACGTGCGCACCAACGGTCAAACCCTGAACAATCGCGTTATTGTTGGTGGTGGTGGCGGCGGTGGAAATTCAGGAGGCCCCGACCATGGCTTTGGGGGTGCCGGCGGAGGAAACACCGGAAGCCCAGGAATCAACGGACCTGGAAACGGTGCCTGCCCAGGACAAGGGGGAACTCAAAGCGCCGGCGGTGCAGCCGGCTGCGGCGGCGGGGCCGCAGGCAGCTTCGGCCAAGGCGGCAGCAGCCAAGGTGCTTACCACGTAGGTGGCGGCGGCGGCGGTTGGTACGGCGGGGGCAGCGCTTACGCTGTGGGCGGTGGCGGTGGCTCCGGCTACATTGGCGGAGTAAGCAGCGGAACCATGCAAAGCGGTCAGCGTCAAGGCCATGGGCAGGTCGTTTTGACCTACTGATCTCACTTTCCTTTTTTTGCTCGGCAAGGCGCCATTCCTGCTGCGAGGCCCGGCGCCCGGATGGAATAAGGTAGCCGATGCCAGGCTTTGCCCATTGCCGAACGGGCGAGGAGGCGACCAGGGGGAGCCACCACAGCCCATTTCGGCAAAGGCAAAGCCGGCAGCGCTACCTATGACAGCCGGATAAGCGCCCCAAAAAAATAAAAATTTAGGTGATTCCATGTAATTTATTTAGATTAGCCTAAAAATATCGGTGCGATATCCCCTTTTTATTTTGCTTTTGCCCTGCCTTTTATCGGCACAGCGTTCCGACAGCGCCCTGAAGTCGATTCAGCTTAAGCCCTTCTCTTTCAACGCGAACACCCATGCTTCGAAGGACCAAGCCGCTCTGGTTTTTGTGCCGACCGACCGCATCCGAGCTCTACAGCAAGCCAGCCTAAAAGAAGTGCTGCCCCTGATGAACGGGGTTTTTGTGCAGGAAGCCTGCCAAAGCTGCGGCTTCAATCGCCTTCAAACCGACGGACTAACAGGGCCTTACACCGGGCTGCTGCTGAACGGTCGGCCTTTTTTGCCTTCCATGGGCCTGGTTTACGGACTGGAATTTGTCCCTGCCGAACTTTTATCGGCCCTGCAGCTGGACCGCAGCGGAACGCATACCCCCGAATGGAGCAGCTTTTTCCCCGCAGGCCTCCTCGACATTCAAACCAACCCCGCACAGCAGCAAACAGGCTGGCTAAACCTAAGGCAAAGCCTTTGGGAAGGCGGAGCCGGCGACCGGCAACTGACGCTCTTTCAGCCCCTATTTTGGTCCAAAGGTTCAGCCCAAGCTTGGCTAAACCGCCGCGACCGCAGCGCCTGGGATGTACAGCCCGACGGGTTTTCTGAAAGCCCAAAACTGGAACTCTCTACCCTCGGAATCTCCCTTCAACAAGCCCTGAACCGCGTACACAATTTGGAATTAAACCTGCGTGGCTTGCTGGACTCCCGAACCGGAGGCAGCGACATGCAGCTGCCCCTGCCTGAACGACGCGTGGCCGAAGCCATTTCACACAAGTACGCCTCTGCCGAAGTCGCCTGGACTTTTACCCCCAATCCCCGCTATGCTCAAACCACCTTTTTGCAGTTCCACACCCTGCAGCGCCAAAGCTACTACGGCGGAAATGGCATGGACCTCCCCGGTCCCGATTCGACCGGTCAAGCCCTTTTGTTCTTTGGAAACAGCCAGCAAACCCTGCTTTTATCGGGCTGGAAAGCCAATATTTTCCTTCAGCCAAACCTACAACTCTCCCTAAACGCTTCCCTTGGCCAAGATCTGCTCAACGATTCTACTCCCGGCCTGCAACGCTCGTTGACCCAGCAAGCCTTCAACGGCAACCTTGGACTGCAGCTCAGCTGGAATCCCAAGCCTTTATTGTGGTTTAAAGCCGGCCTGCAATGCCCCTTAAATGCCTTTTCAGGCCGTGTAAAACTGGAAAACGTTAGCAGCTTTCAAACGGCTCTGTTTTTTAAACTTCTTCCCAACCTAGGAGCAGAATTCCTGATATCAGAAGCCATTCAATTCGGATTTAATTACCGCTCCACCCAACGGTCTCCCCAAGTATTCGACGAAGATCTACACCTAAGCATGCTGGGAGCCAAGCCCATTTTTTCAATATGGTCTCCAAATCTAAAGCCAGAGCATGGCCATCAAGGTTTAATTTGGATTCGGCACGAAAGAAAACTTGGCAAAAACGTCGTTTGGGAGGCCAAGGCCAACGCCACCCTGCACCGGCTGCAAGGGGTTTTTGTTTGGGAGGGTTTAAGTGCCCAGCCCGACTTTTACCTGCAAGAAAAATCAAATGGAAAAGGCCTTTGGATGCTGTCTTGCGGATTTGAAGCCGAACTGCGTGGCAAACAATGGCTGCTGCAGGGCATGGTGAATTCCATTGTTCAACGGTTGGACGAGGCTCAAGAGCTGTGGGATTCAGAAGAGTGGGGCCTTTCTGGTCAGCACCCGCGCTTGCTGAAAGTCCCTGCGTGGTCGGGCATGCTGCGTGGAGAGCTCTTCCCCGGCCAACAGCAAAAATGGTCTTTATCGGCCTACCTACGGTATTGGGGCTCCATCGAGCTGCTGCGCATGCCCAACCAAGAAGGCGAATTGCCAGCATTGATTCAAAGTCCGAGCTTTCTTGAAATTTCCTTTACCGCACGTTGTTTAATGGGATTGGGTAAAAACATGGCCTTGGAGTGGGAGGGAGGCCTGCACAACCTAAGCAATGCACTCCAGGCCGATTATGGAATAGGGCCTCAGCGCGATCCGAATTATGTGTACGGCCCTGGCTTGCCAAGGCGCTTTAGCTTGGGGCTTCGATTTCGTTGGTGGTGAGTAGATTTAGAAGCAAAAAAAAAGCCGGCTTTAGGGCCGGCATTTCGATGCAATGCACCTATTAGATTAGGGCATTCAATTTGTTGGCCAGTTCTATTTTTGAAACTACGCCTACGCTGCGGTCCACAATTTCTCCATTTTTAAAAAACAGAAGGGTAGGAATGGCACGAATGCCAAGACTCGAAGCCACCACGGGGTTTGAATCTACATCCACTTTACCTATGATGGCTTTGCCTTCAAATTCGCCGGCCAGTTCTTCTACCACAGGACCAATCATTTTGCAGGGGCCACACCATTCGGCCCAAAAGTCAACCAGGACAGGTTTATCTGATTTTTTTACCAACTCTTCAAAGTTGCTATCGGTAATTTCAAGTGCCATAATTATGTTGTTTTTTGCAAAGGTAGCGGATTTACCTCGGAATTATTGCCTGCCGGTGTTAAGGTAATTTAATTGGGAGAACCGACAAAGGGGTAGGAGCTGCATTGAGCAAGGCGTAGGAGCATAAGGGCTAAAAATTAGCCTACCTTTGCAGCATGAAAATTAATCGCATCCACCAAATCTTGGCCGGCTGTTGGATTTGTTTAATTCCGGCGGTCTATGCACAGACTGAATTTCATCCCAGTCGGGTGAATTTCGCAAAGGACACCACCGGATACGGAGAATTAAAGGCCAAAGAGATTCAGCGGGCAGTTCAGGGCAAAGACAAAACCGCTATTCTTCGTTTTTTGGAATTGGAAATAGAATCGGGAATGACCTACGAGGCGATTGCTACCTTAGAGGAGTGGCAAAAGAAAGATGGCGGTACGGCAATGGGCTTGTTTTTATTGGGTACGGCTTATGGCACGCAGGGCAACATGAAAAAAGCGCTGATGGCCCTAGAAGAGGCATCTCGGCGGAACAAGCAATTGGGCAACAACACCTTAAAAAAGGAACTTCAATTTTTGCGGATAAAGGCAAATCCATTGGGTCGGCCTCAACGCGTAAATGGAGTTTTTGCCCAGAACAGCCTTGAGCAGGTTCGAAAATCGCAATCGACATTGAATCAGGTAGCCGTATGGAAGCAATCTAGGCAAGAACTGTATAACTGGCTTCAGGAACGCGCTTGGGTGTATAAAAATGATCCCCTTTGGATTTCGTGGATGTGCATGGACATGGGTGAACTTTCCTATTTGCTAAACGAACCTGAACTTGCCGTGCTTTGGTACAAAGAGGCGGAGGCATTAAATTCAGAATTGGCAGAGCCGGTGGCATTTCGTTTGAAGTTGATGCAACCGAAAACGCAATACCTACGTTATGTAGGCATGGCCGTTGGAGTTTTGTTGGTGCTATTGGGATTGTGGGTTTACTTTAGAAGCCAGCGCGCAGTAGAAGCCTCAGGAAAATAAAACAAAAAATGAATTTCAAACTGTTTGAACCGTACAAGCCAACCGGAGACCAGCCCTCGGCGATTCGGGAATTGGTGAGTGGGTTGAATCAGGGCTTGCCTCATTTAACCCTGCTGGGTGCCACGGGTACTGGGAAAACCTTTACCATGGCCAATGTGGTGAATCAGGTAAACAGACCTACCTTGGTATTGAGCCACAACAAAACCTTAGCGGCTCAGCTGTATGGGGAATTCAAGCATTTCTTTCCAGAAAATGCGGTTGAATACTTTGTATCTTATTACGATTACTACCAACCGGAAGCCTACATTCCCAGCAGCGACACCTACATTGAAAAGGATTTAAGCATCAACGATGAAATTGAAAAATTAAGGCTTTCAGCCACTTCGTCCTTGTTGAGTGGGCGGCGCGACATTTTGGTGGTTTCTTCGGTGTCATGCATTTATGGCATGGGCAATCCGGAGGATTTCCATGCCCAAACCGTTCGGCTGAATGTGGGTTTAAAAATAAGTCGGAATGCCGCTTTATTTAAGTTGGTAGATGCCTTATATGCTCGAACGGAAACAGATTTTAAGCGGGGTACTTTTCGGGTAAAAGGGGATACCGTGGACGTGTATCTGGCTCAATCGGAACAGGCAGTACGCATTCAGTTTTGGGGCGATTCCATTGAGGAAATGGCTTTAATAGATCCGATTAGCGGACATGAGTTGGAATCGCTGCAGCAGTATGTTATTAGCCCAGCCAACTTATTTGTTACCACGCGTGAGCGAATAAAAGCGGCCTCTTCTGTGATTGCCGATGATTTGACGGCTCAAATCGAGTTTTTTCATCGGCATGGAAAACCGCTGGAAGCAAAACGATTGCAGCAGCGTGTGGAGTACGATTTAGAAATGATTCGGGAATTGGGGTATTGTTCGGGCATTGAGAACTATTCCCGCTATTTTGATGGAAGGTTAGAGGGTACGCGTCCCTTCTGCTTGCTGGATTATTTTCCGGACGATTGGTTGCTGTTGGTTGATGAAAGCCATGTAACCATACCGCAAATACGGGCAATGTACAATGGCGACAGAAAGCGGAAATTGAATTTAGTGGAGTATGGGTTTCGGCTGCCTGCGGCCCTAGACAACCGCCCTTTAAAATTCGAGGAATTTGAATCGCTGGCCCGCCAAACGGTGTATGTTACTGCAACGCCGGGCGATTATGAACTGGAGCTTTCGGAGGGGGTTGTGGTGGAGCAAATAATTCGTCCAACGGGTTTGTTGGATCCTGAAATTGAGGTTAGAGCCACCAAAAATCAAATCGACGATTTGATAGAGGAAATTCACCTGCGTGCAGAAAAAGACGAGCGGGTATTGGTAACCACCTTAACCAAACGCATGGCCGAGGAACTGGACAAATTTTTTAGCAAGCTGCACATTCGCTGCCGGTACATCCATTCCGAAGTTGAAACCCTAGAACGGGTAGAAATTATTCGGGATTTGCGCCTGGGCATTTTTGACGTATTGATTGGGGTGAACTTGCTGCGGGAGGGCCTTGATTTGCCCGAGGTTTCGCTGGTAGCCATATTGGATGCCGACAAGGAAGGGTTTTTGCGCAACCAACGTTCTTTGATTCAAACCATTGGTCGTGCTGCTCGCAATGTGCATGGAAAAGTAATTATGTATGCCGACCGGGTAACCGAGAGCATGCGCAGAGCGATTGAGGAAACCGACCGCCGCCGCGAAAAGCAGATTCTGTACAATATAGAGCATGGAATGCGGCCTACCGCTCTTCAAACCAGCAAAGAAAGCATTCTAAAAGCCGCATCGGTGGCTCCAGGAAAAGCGGCCAAATTGTATGCCCAACCCGACGAATCGGCCCCTGCTGCCGAACCCAATGCCCGCTATTTAACTCCGGCACAACGCAAAAAGAAAATAGAAGAGGTGCGCCGCAGCATGGAAACCGCTGCCAAATCCATGGACTTTATGGAGGCCGCAAAATGGAGAGACATCTTGTTTGAACTTCAGGCCGCTCAATAATTCTGCCTTAAAAGGGGGCTTGGCTTTTCAATTCTAGGAATATCTAAGCCAAGCTATTGCAACCTATTTTACCCATTCAAACCCACCGCATACTTTTCCTTGTCGTACAATCCTGCATCCAACTTAGATTGAACCTCTGAAAAAGCCTTAACCGTGTAGTTTACGTCTTCGAGGGTATGCACTGCAGTTGGGATAAGCCGTAGAATAATAATTCCTTTGGGAACCACCGGATACATCACCACCGAGCAGAAAATACCGTAATTCTCTCTTAAGTCAACCACCAGATTGGAGGCCTCGGCGGGACCACCGCTCAGATATACTGGGGTAACTGGAGAATTCGTGCGGCCCAGGTTAAATCCGGCCTGTTTCAATCCCAACTGCAAGGCATGAACAATGGTCCAGAGCTTCTCTTTGAATTCGGGCCGGTCGCGCATCATTTCCAATCTTTTTTGGGCTCCAAGAACCAGAGGCATCGGCAAAGATTTGGCAAAAATCTGAGAACGGGTGTTGTACTTCAAAAAATCAATAATCTCGGGATCTGCTGCAATAAATGCTCCAATTAAGGCAAAACTTTTAGCAAAAGTTCCGAAGTACACATCGATGTCGTCTTGAACACCTTGCTCTTGACCTGTGCCGCCAAGGCGTGGTCCCATGGTTCCAACCCCGTGGGCATCATCAACCAGCAAACGGAATCCATATTTTTGTTTTAAAGCCACCACACCCCGCAAGTCGCCTTGGTCGCCAGCCATTCCAAACACCCCTTCGGTAATAACCAAAATCCCTCCTCCAGTTGCAGCAGTAACATTTTGAGCGTGTTGCAGTTGTTTCTCTAGCGATTCCATGTCGTTGTGCTTATACACAAACCGTTTGCCCTGATGCATGCGTACACCATCTACCAAGCAAGCATGGCTTTCGGCGTCGTACACCACCACATCGTGCCGACCAAGTAAGGCGTCCACCACGCTCATAACTCCCTGGTAGCCATAATTTAAAAGCATGCCCGCTTTTTTATCGACAAAGGCTGCCAATTCTTGCTCTAAGCGCTCATGGTGTTCGCTTTCCCCGGTCATCATCCGAGCCCCCATTGGGTAGGCCAAACCATATTGACGCGTCGCCTCTTCATCGGCTTTTCTAACCTCGGGGTGGTTTCCCAATCCCAGATAGTTGTTCAAAGACCAAACCAAAACATCTTTGCCGCGAAACTTCATTCGGTTCGATATTTCTCCTTCCAACTTTGGAAAAGCAAAATACCCATGTGCTACTTTGGCGTATTGGCCCAAGGGCCCCGGATTTTTCCGAATTTTATCAAAAAGATCACCCATATTGTCTTTAACTTAATCGTAACTTTGCACAAAAGTATAAGATATTTTCGGTGGCATGAGGAAATTCCAGTCAATTCCATTTCGCACGTTCTCCTTTTACCCTGTTTTCGTTTTGCTGACTTTGGTGTTTTCCGTTTCATGCACCGACTACAATAAGGTTGTGAAAAGCTCCGATTATACGGCCAAACGCAAACTGGCTGTGGAATTGTACGAAAAGGGTAAATATTCGAAAGCTTTACCCCTTTTCGATGAATTGTTTGGGGTAATTCGAGGCAGCAGCACGGCAGAAGAAATCCATTATTACTTGGCCTATTGCCACTATGGTGTTAAAGATATGCTGCTTGGCAGCTACTATTTTGACTCCTTCGTTCAAAATTTTCCAAAAAGTCCAAAACGCGAGGAGGCCTATTTTATGTCTGCGTTCTGCCTTTTCAAAGAAAGTCCGCGGTTTAACTTGGACCAAACATCAACCATAAAAGCCATTGAAAAGCTTCAGGCTTTTACCGATTATTTTCCAGAAAGCAACCGAGTTCAAGAGGCCACTAAACTGATTGACGAATTAAGAACCAAACTAGAATCCAAGCTTTTTGCACAAGGAATGCTGCACTTTGACCGGATGGAATATACCTCGGCCATAACAACATTTGAGGTTTTAATGGCCGATTTTCCAGATACCCCGCGCCGCGAACAAATCTATTTTCTCATTATTCAAGCCCAAAAAAGCTATGCAGACAAAAGCATAAGAAGCAAACGCAAAGAAAGATATGAGGAAGTCTTAAAATATTACACTAAATTTGCTGCTGCATTGCGAACCCAAGATTTGGCCGATAAAGCCTCTATTTTGAATTCGGAAGCAACCAAATTGCGCGACATATATTCCAACATCGATAATCAATAGTTTTTACCATGTCGAATTTCAAAAAGATAAACGCTGAATTGTCAACCATTACCCGCGACATCAGCAAACTAAACGAGAAAACCGGAAACATTTATGAGTCGCTGACGGTCATCGGTCGGCGTTCCAATCAAATTCAGGTGCTGCTCAAAGAAGAAATTAGAGAAAAACTAGAGGAGTTTGTTAGCGTTAGCGACAACTTAGACGAGGTTTTGGAAAACCGAGAGCAAATTGAAATTAGCCGCTTTTATGAGCGCCTTCCAAAACCCAATGCCATTGCTTACCAAGAATGGATGGATGGTCAGATTTATTTTCGGAATGAGACTACCGGTCATGGGTCGGTAGAGTCCGAGAAATAAGGTTTCTTTTTCGCATGCTGGCCGGAAAACGAGTTCTTCTAGGTATTACCGGAGGGATTGCCGCCTACAAAATTCCGGAATTTATACGCCTGTTAAAAGCAGCTGGGGCAGAAGTGCGAGTTGTTTGCACACCCCAAGCCCTTGAATTTGTTACGCCCCTTACTCTTTCGGTTCTTTCTGAGAACCCTGTGGTTCATTCCCTCTACAATTCACATTCGGGTGAATGGATCAACCACGTAAATTTAGCGCTTTGGGCCGATGTGCTTGTTCTGGCTCCCCTTACTGCAAACAGCCTTTCGGCTTTGGTTCAAGGAAAATCGGAAAATGCCGTTCTGCTAACGGCTTTATGCTCCCGATGCCCTGTGGTGTTGGTGCCCGCCATGGACCACGACATGTGGATTCATGGCTCTACCCAAAACAATGTTCTGAAGGCAAAAGAAATGGGATACGAGGTGGTTGAACCCGAACAGGGCTCTTTGGCCTCGGGTTTGATTGGAAAAGGTCGAATGCCCGAACCGGCATCCCTGCTGCAATACCTTTCGTTTTTTAAACGGCTTAATCCATGGTGGAAAGGGAAACGCATTCTAATCAGCAGCGGCGGCACTCGAGAAGCCCTTGACCCAATTCGTTTTATCAGCAACCAAAGCACCGGCAAAATGGGGGTGGCTTTGGCCGAAGCCGCCTTCTCAAATGGAGCTCAGGTTACCCTGATTCGAACCAAAGGTTCTAAATCTCCTACATTTCAAGGAATTCATTGCATTGAAGTGGAAACAGCCCTTGACATGCAGGCCACTATAACAGGACTCGCCAATCAACAAGATGTAATTGCCATGGCCGCAGCCGTTGCCGATTACCGAGCAAAAAAACCGGCAGAACAAAAAATCAAAAAATCAACCGGAGGCTTTCCCGCTTTTCATTGGGTCGAAAATCCAGATATCCTGAAAGAACTTGCCTCCATCAATCGCCCTTACTTTTTGTTGGGGTTCGCTCTAGAATCTAAGACTTCCATAGAACAAGCAAAACTGAAATTTCAACGAAAAGGGGTAGATGCCCTTGCCTTGAACTCCCTTGAAAATCCAGGCGCAGGCTTTGAGCTAGATACCAATAAAATGACCTTAATCACTTCAGATTCAACGCTCGAACTTGAGCTGAAATCCAAATCCGAAATTGCCGTTGAAATCCTTAATTTTGTAGCAGAATGCAAAATCAAATCAAGGTAGGAATCGCGGTCTGTCTTTTCCTCTTCTCGGCCAAAATGGCCTGGGCACAAGAATTAAGGTGTGAGGTCAAAATCAATACGGCACAAATTGCCCAAGCCGACCTATCTATTTTTGAAGGTTTTGAAGCCGGGGTCCGGGAATTCATGAACAACACCAAATGGACAGATGAAGAGTACGAGGAGTTTGAAAAAATACAATGCCAGATTTTTATCAATGTAACGACCCAAGAAAAATCAGCTACCGGGCAGGTTATCCCCAATTCCTATTCCGGAACCCTTACCGTTATTGCCCAACGCAGAATCTACAACAGCGCTTTCGATAGCCCCCTGTTGAACCATCAAGACAAAGCCTTTTCCTTTACCTATTTGCCCAACCAAGCCTTTTTCTTTTCCGAAAACGCCAGTCAATCTAATTTGACCAGTGTGCTGGCCTTTTATTCTTACCTAATAATCGGTTTAGATAAAGACGGAATGGCACCCAAAGGAGGAGACGCAGAATTGCTGAAAGCCCAGGCTGTAGTGAACAACAGTCAAAATTTAGCGGAGCCCGGTTGGCGTTCTACCGAAAACAACAACAACCGCTATTGGATTATTAACGATTACCTAAACCAAGCTTTTTCGCCCTTGCGTGAATTGTTTTATGAATACCACCGACTGGGAATGGATGTGCTGGTTTCTGATTTTAAAAAAGGCCGCGTTGCCAGCTTAAAAGCACTAGAAAAATTAGATAAAGTGTGGGACCAAAGGCCCAATGCTTTTTTGCTGCAGGTCTTCTACAATGCCAAACGGCAAGAAATAATTAATATTTTGAAAAACACCCCCGCCGCAGAAAAGACAAGCATAATCCCTATCCTAAAGAAAACAGACCCGACTCAGGGCTCTAAATACGATGAAGCTGCTCGGTAACAACTGTTGAACGAAAGCTGTACCTTTCCCCCTGGCTATGATTCATGAATTGTACATATCAAATTACGCACTGATTCAGGAAGCACGACTAAACTTTTCAGAAGGATTCCATGTGTTTACAGGCGAAACAGGAGCAGGGAAAAGCATTTTTCTGGGTGCCTTAGCTCTGGTGATGGGAAAGAGAGCCGATCCAACTATTCTTGTGGACAAAGAAAAAAAATGCATCTCTGAACTGGTTTTTCACCTCGATTCGGAAGCACTTAGGCCCTGGTTCGAAGAACATGAATTGGATTTCGATTCTACCTGCATCTTGCGCCGCGAAATTTGGCCCAATGGCAAAAGCAGGGCCTTTATCAACGACTCTCCAGTACACTTAATTCAGCTGAAAGAACTGGCCGAGCAACTCTTAGATATCCATGGGCAACACGAAACCCTGGTGTTGAAAAACAAAAGCTATAAAATCAATTGGCTAGATAGCATCTCAGGGGCCGAAACCTTGGCACAGGAATTTTCTTTGGTCGTTGGGAAGCGAGCAAAATTGCTGCAGCAAAAAGAGAACTACTTGAATGACAAGGCGGAACACCAACGAAAACTGGATTTTTTAAACCATCAAATAGCAGAATGGCAGACCCTAGGATGGCAAGCAGGCCAACAAGATGAAATTGAAGCAAAAGTACAACAACTCCAACAAGCCGAATCTTTGCAATTTTCGCTTCGAAACCTCTTGGAACTCCTATTGGAAAACCAACACATTGTAGATGAACTGAAAAAAGCCGGAAATCTAGCCCAAAAACTAAATGCCTTTGTGCCCAAAAACCTTGATTTGGTGCAACGCTTAGAATCTGCCCGAATCGATTTGGCCGATTTAGGCCAAGAGTTGCAGCGCATGGAACACGAATTCGCTCCAGACCCCTTAAAACTAGAACAGCTTCAGGAACGATTAAGCTCCTTCTTGAGTTTGCTTCGAAAACACCAATGCCAAGACGAAAGTGCATTGATGCGCCTAGCAGAACACTGGTTGAATGAAAAAAATGAACTCGAAAACCTACAAATAGCTCAGCTAGGCTGGGATACCCAAATTGAACAGTGCACTTTGACCATTGCAGAATGGGGTAAAAATCTAACCGAAGTACGCAACAAAGGAGCTAGGCAAGCCGAAAAATCAATCGCTCCATTGCTGTTGGAACTTGGACTCGAAGAGGGAAAAATTCAAATCGAATTTATCCCACTGTCCCAACCCACTATCTGGGGTTTTGAAGAGATTCAGTTTTTGTACGCTCCCCACACCAAATTGCCGCCCAAACCCATAGAGCAAATTGCTTCGGGCGGAGAATTGTCGCGCATCATGCTTATTTTTAAATTGCTCGCAGCCCAAAAAAAGGCACAGCCTACCTTGATTTTTGATGAAATAGACACTGGAATTTCAGGGAAAATCGCAGGAAAAATGGGAAGCTTGCTCTCGGGTACAGGCACCCGAATGCAAATCATGGCCATTACACACCTTCCCCAAATAGCCTCAAAAGGAAATAGGCATTTTAAAGTTGAAAAAATACAGGGAACCACCCGAATCCGTGAACTGAATTACGAAGAACGCATTGCAGAATTGGCCGGGATGCTCAGCGCCGAGGTAACCACCGAAAACGCACTTGAACATGCCCGTGAATTATTAAATTCCAATTGATTTTTGTTCTTTCGCACTATAATTACAAACCTATGCAAGGAATTTTAGCCGGAAAAACCGGAATCATTACTGGAGCCCTAGATGAAAATTCTATCGCCTGGAAAGTAGCCGTTAAAGCCGTTGAACAGGGCGCCAAAATCGTGCTGTCAAATGCTCCTGTTGCCCTGCGCATGGGGACCATTCACACCCTGGCAAACCAATGCAATGCACCCGTTATCGGTGCCGATGCAACCGCTCAAGAGGACGTAGAAAAACTCTTCGATCAAACCCGAGAACACCTGGGGCCTCAAGTTGATTTTGTCCTGCACTCCATTGGTATGTCTCCAAACGTTCGGAAAGGAAAACATTACACCAACCTCAATTACGACTGGTATCAAAAAAGCCTAGACATCTCGGCCCTTTCTTTTCACCGAATGCTGCAAGTAGCCTATCAAAAAGATGCCATAAAAGAATGGGGCAGCGTGGTAGGCCTAAGCTATATTGCAGCTCAACGTACTTTCCCTGATTACGGTGATATGGCCGACGCAAAAGCCGTTCTAGAAAGCATCGCCCGCGGTTTCGGTTACCACTACGGCAAAAAAAATAAGGTGCGCGTGAACACCATCTCTCAATCTCCAACAAAAACCACAGCCGGCAGTGGAGTAGGGGGCTTTGACGCTTTTTTTGACTACGCCGATAAAATGTCGCCGCTCGGAAATGCATCGGCCGAAGACTGCGCCAATTACTGCATTAGCCTCTTCTCCGATTTCACCCGCATGGTAACCATGCAAAATCTTTTCCACGACGGCGGTTTTAGTTCCACCGGAATTTCAACCGAAATGATGGAAAAATTTGCATCTTGACCAAAGGTTTGTATTTTTGTAGTATGGGAAAATTAAAATTTATTGCAATCGTCTTTGCGCTGGCCTCTGCTTTTCAATCCTGCGGTCCAGAGCGCTTCCAAGTTGTAGTCCCCTTTGAAAACGAAATCGTTATCCCTGGCAACTACAAAAACGGAGAATTTATGGTCAATGTCGATACCGTTGATCTGGAGTTTCTAAGGGATTATCTTGTCAACAATGGTATGACCTTCGGCAACATTGACAAAGTAAGCATGGACAGTGCCTTCGTCGAAATGATTAGCCCCGACACCACCCTCTGGCCATTCAAAAAATACGAGATCTTTTTTGTGTCGCGTTCCGAACCCGGAAAACAAGTCCTTGCTGCCTACAAACACAACCCTACCGGAAGTGCAGGGGGCTTCGGAAACGATTTGGCAAACCGCGGTAAAATTGAAAATCTGGCCGTCAACTATGCAGACATCCAACCTTGGCTCACCGATACCTTTATTACCCGCTTTGATACCCGGTTGGTTACTGTAACCGATAACTCCCAACAAGAATACCGCCTGAAAATTCGGTACTCCATTCGGGTAGAAGCCATGAAATAAATTTAAAATTTCAACCGAAAGCCCTGTTTAACCCACAGGGCTTTTTTTTTGCCCCGGCCTCAATTCCAATGTTCCCCCATTTTTCCACATTTAATACCCCGAGCTTTTAAGCCCAATTAAATATACCCAGTTCGACTGGGCTTATTTGCAGGCAAAGCTGTTTGGCATGGCCAAAGGCCATATCCGTACAATGCCCATTTGATCAATCTTCCTGCTCCTCAGTTCGAGGCTTTCGCTCAGCTCGCATCGCCGCTTCAAGGGGCAGCATTAAAACCTGTAGCATCCCCATTGACCACTGGCAACTTCAGTTAAAATTGGTGTAATTGGGTCTTGTGTAAAGTGTAGATTTTTCATGATTGTTTTGATTATTGCAATCCAACAAAAACTCACTTTACACACTTTTTGGGATACTATCCAAAAACGCAATTGCACACTTTGGGTGATGCGATCCAAGCCCGCAGCCGCTTGAGATTCCACGCCTAAGTCAGATTCTGTACGCCGACTGAACTTCCGAACAAAAAAAAAGCCCCTAAATAGGGGCTTTAACAAAAAAAAGAGGCTTATTCTCCTGCTTGAATGCAATTGTAGGATTTATCAATGTACTGAACCTGAAAATCCATTCGGGCGTTTCCATCGATAGAACAAAACTCCACCATATTCGGGCTGTCGTGGCTTTCTCCAACAGGAAAACAATGGATGCAAATTTCTTCTTCGCAGCTGCTCAAAGAAACCAAAAGAATACCAAGGGCTAAGATTGTTTTAAACTGCTTCATACGTCTGATTTACCTCAAAGATACAAATCCACTTTAATTATGAATTTTTCTTTTTTCGAACCTTTGCTTTGCTGATTTTTATGACCTCCTGTTCCAAATCTACCGAAATTTGGTCGCCAACCAAGACACGTCCACTGATTATTTCTTCGGCCAAGCCGTCTTCAATGTACTTTTGAATGGCTCTTTTTAAGGGCCGAGCTCCATATTGGGGGTCAAATCCTTTTTGAGCAATAAAATCTCGGGCTTGTGGACTAATCACAATCTTGTATCCATTGGATTCAATGCGCTGAATCAACGCAGAGAGTTCGAGTTCAATAATCTGGTGTATGTCTTCTTGACTTAGCGAACTGAAAACAATGACATCGTCGATTCGATTCAGGAATTCAGGAGCAAATGCTTTTTTTAAGGCATTTTGAATAACGGAAGTAGAATACTCCTCAGATTGTTTTTCGCGCGCAGCCGTTTTGAATCCAACGCCCTGTCCAAACTCCTTCAAATCCCTAGACCCAATATTCGAGGTCATAATAATGATGGTGTTTTTGAAATCGATTTTTCGGCCAAGGGAATCGGTCAAAATGCCATCGTCTAAGGCTTGCAGCAGCAAATTAAACACATCTGGGTGGGCCTTTTCGATTTCGTCCAATAAAACGACTGCATAGGGCTTACGCCGCACCTTTTCGGTCAATTGGCCTCCTTCCTCATAACCAACATAACCGGGAGGGGCACCAATCAAACGAGAAACAGCAAATTTCTCCATGTATTCAGACATGTCAATGCGTATGAGGGAATCCTCACTGTTGAACAAGGTTTTCGATAAAACCTTTGCCAATTGGGTTTTTCCAACTCCGGTGGGACCTAGAAAAATAAAACTGCCTATGGGTTTGTTGGGGTCTTTTAATCCGGCTCTGTTCCGTTGAATGGCACGAACCACTTTTTTGACCGCATCGTCTTGGCCAATGACTCTGCCTTTCACTACATCGTACATTTTAGCCAAAACATTGCTCTCACTTTGTGCAACTTTCTGAACTGGAATTCCAGTCATCATTGAAACCACTTGTGCAACATCGTCTTCCCCAACTTGTTCCCGGTGTTGACGCGTTTCTTGGTCCCATCTTAGCTTGGCATTTTCTAGCTTCTCTGCCAATTGCCGCTCTTTGTCTCTGAGTTCTGCGGCCTTTTCGTAGCGCTGGCTCTTGACCACCCGTGTCTTTTCAACCTTCACCTCTTCAATTTCCTTTTCAATCTCCTCAATCTCTTTTGGAACCTTAATGTTGGTGATGTGAACCCGTGCTCCTGCTTCGTCCAATGCGTCAATGGCTTTGTCGGGCAAAAAACGGTCGGTAATATATCGACTGGTTAGGCTTACGCAGGCCTTTAATGCATCTTCCGTATAAGTAACATTGTGGTGGTCCTCGTAGCGGTCTTTGATGTTGTTTAGAATCTGAAGGGTCTCTTCTTCGGTGGTTGGTTCAACCATCACCTTTTGGAATCTTCTGTCCAAGGCCCCATCTTTCTCAATAAATTGGCGGTATTCGTCTAGGGTGGTGGCTCCAATGCACTGAATTTCACCCCTAGCCAAAGCAGGCTTAAACATGTTGGACGCATCCAAAGAACCACTGGCTCCGCCAGCCCCTATAATGGTGTGAATCTCATCGATGAATAAAATAACATCCGGCGATTTCTCTAGCTCGGTCATCAACGCTTTCATGCGCTCTTCAAATTGACCTCGGTATTTTGTTCCGGCCACCAAAGACCCTAAATCCAAGGAAACAACCCGCTTTGAAAATAAATTGCGGGACACTTTTTTTTGTGAAATGCGAAGGGCCAATCCCTCTGCAATCGCAGATTTTCCAACCCCAGGTTCGCCAATTAAAATGGGATTGTTCTTTTTTCGCCGAGATAAAATCTGGGAAACCCGTTCGATTTCTTTGTCTCGACCTATAATAGGATCTAGCTTTCCCATTTCAGCCATATTTGACAAATCTCTGCCAAAATTGTCTAAAACCGGAGTTTTACTTTTGGGGTCTAGGCTTTTTTTAAATCCCCCTCCCATGTCTTCGGATTCCTCTTCCGGCTCGTTTCGAGGAGTTTCAGCCCTTGGTTTTTCGTTGGCCATAAAATCAATCTCATCTTTAACTGTTGAATAGGTAACCTGATATCTTTTTAACAGCCGAGTTACAATGCTGTCTTCGTCCTTTAGTATAGCCAGCAATAAATGTTCTGTTCCAATTATGGCAGAATTAAACAGCTTTGCCTCCAAATAGGTTACTTTCAACGCCTTTTCCGCCTGCTTTACCAAGGGAATGTTGCCAATGTTGACCGTATTTTTTGAATGAGGGCGTATGGAGGTTTCAACTTCTTTCCGCAAATCCTCCATTTGCACGCCCAGCGACTTTAAAATCTTAATGCCCATGCCCTCGCCTTCGCGAATCATGCCCAATAAAAGGTGCTCTGTGCCAATGTAATCATGCCCAAGACGCAAAGCCTCTTCTCGGCTAAACGTGATTACATCTTTAACTCTGGGAGAAAATCGAGCTTCCATAACGTGATAAATATTCAGATTGTTAAATTTTGGGGGCCTTGTTCTTGCTCGCAAGGTACGGCTTTTCTAATTTCCTATATAATCTGACAGACCAATTATAGGTTGTTAACATTGTGTCCATATCTTTCGTTCAAAAAACAACGATTAAACCGAGGTTATGCGTATTTTCGCTTTCTGTTTAAACAAACTTTGTGCCCAACTAATCGACTGAAAAAATGGCAGACGAAAATCTGAACGATCCCGCGGCAGGTGGAAGCCGCATCATTCCAATTAACATTGAAGAGGAAATGAAGTCAGCGTACATCGATTATTCGATGTCCGTAATCGTTTCTAGAGCTCTTCCCGATGTGCGAGACGGTTTAAAGCCGGTCCACAGAAGGGTGCTGTATGGCATGCTGGATTTGGGAATCTTTTCCAACAAGCCCTATAAAAAATCAGCCCGTATCGTCGGGGAAGTTCTTGGTAAATACCACCCCCATGGCGACAGCTCCGTGTACGACGCCATGGTACGTATGGCCCAAGACTGGTCCTTAAGATACCCTTTGGTAGATGGCCAAGGAAACTTTGGCTCCATGGAAGGCGACAGCCCCGCCGCAATGAGGTACACCGAAGCCCGTTTGAAAAAAACCGCCGAGGAATTGCTGTCGGACATCGATAAAGACACCATTGACTTTAGACTGAATTTCGACGATTCACTGCAAGAACCAACCGTTCTCCCTGCCCGAATCCCCAACCTCCTTATTAATGGTGCCGCCGGTATTGCCGTAGGAATGGCCACCAATATGCCCCCACACAACCTGACCGAGGTTATTGGAGGCATTATGGCCTACATCGACAATCCCGATATAGACATTGCAGGACTGATGCAATACATTAAAGCTCCCGATTTCCCAACAGGAGGTATTATCTATGGGTACGAAGGAGTAAAAGACGCCTTTGAAACCGGGCGCGGCCGCATCGTTATTCGTGCAAAAATAGGCATCGAGACCCTCGACAACGGCAAAGAACAGATAATCGTTACCGAAGTTCCTTATCAAGTCAACCCCGCCGAAATTCAAATTAAGGCCGCAGAACTGGTCAACGATAAGAAAATTGAAGGCATTTCCGATATTCGATTGGAATCAGACCGAAACGGCATGCGCCTGGTTTTTGAACTGAAACGCGATGCCGTAACCAATGTCGTTCTGAATCAACTCTACAAATATACCTCCCTTCAAACTTCCTTTAGCGTAAACAACATCGCACTGGTTAAAGGCCGCCCTATGCTGCTTAACCTGAAAGATATGATTCGGGAATTCGTGAACCATAGGCACGAGGTGGTAATCCGACGGGCCAAATACGAATTGGAACAGGCAGAAAAACGCGCCCATATCCTTCAAGGTTATCTCATCGCCCTAGACCACATCGAACAAGTCATTGCCCTTATTCGAAAAAGTCCAACCGTTGATGTAGCCAAAGAAGGACTTATAAGCAATTTCAACCTCTCTGAAATTCAAGCAAAAGCCATCCTCGAATTAAGGCTGCAACGCCTAACCGGAATGGAACGCGATAAAATTCGTGCCGAATTCAACGAAATCATGGAGCAAATTGCTTACCTGAACCGCATTCTGGCCGAAGAACCCCTGCGCATGCAAATCATTAAAGACGAACTCACCGAAGTCCGCGAAAAATACGGCGATGAAAGACGGACCGAAATCGTTTTCTCCGCTCAAGATTTCCGAATCGAAGACATTATTGCCGATGAACCCGTGGTGGTAACCATTTCGCACTTAGGTTACATTAAACGTACCCAACTTCAAGAATACCGGCAGCAAAGTAGGGGAGGAGTAGGTTCCAGAGGTTCCGCAACCCGCGATGCGGATTTCTTAGAACACCTGTTCATAGCCGATACCCACGCTTACATGCTGTTCTTTACCGAACGCGGAAAATGCTTCTGGCTCCGCGTTTTTGAAATCCCCGAAGGGGCAAAAGCCACCAAAGGCCGACCCATCCAAAACCTTATTCAAATCGAACCCGGCGACAGAGTAAAAGCGTTTATCTCCGTAAAAGGCCTCGATAATAAGGAGTACACCGAAAGCAATTTCATCGTGATGTGCACCAAAAAAGGAATCATCAAAAAAACAACCCTCGAAGCCTACAGCCGACCCCGAGCCAGCGGAATCAACGCCATTTCGGTGCGCGAAGACGATGAACTACTAGAAGCCAAACTCACCGACGGAAACCATGAACTCATGATGGCCCTGAAAAGCGGACGCGCCATCCGTTTCCCAGAAGCAAAAGTACGGCCCATGGGCAGAACCGCTACCGGTGTGCGTGGCATCCGCTTGGCCAACGAATCTACCGATGAAGTCATTGGTCTTATTACCGTTGACCCCAAAGACCCCGCCGAAGTTCTCGTAGTTAGCGAAAAAGGCTTTGGGAAACGTTCAAACCTCGATGAATACCGCATCACCAACCGCGGTGGAAAAGGCGTACGAACCATCAACGTTACCGATAAAACAGGGGGACTAATCGCCCTGAAAGCAGTACTTGATGGAGATCACCTTATGATTATTACCCTTAAGGGGACACTCATCCGCATGGCCATTGAGGAAATGCGAATTATGGGCCGAGCAACCCAAGGCGTACGGCTCATTAACCTGAAAAATGGAGACGAAATCGCCGCCGTTGCAAGGGTTAAAAAAGAAGCCGTCGACGAGTCTGAACTCATCCATCCCAGCGATGTTGAAATGATGCCAGACGATTCCTTGACCCAGCAAGATCCATCCGATGATGCTCCTTCTGAAGGAACATTCGAGCTGCCCACTGAAGATTAACGGCATTATTCTTGCTTAACCTTAAATAAACAAAGCAGATGAAAACCCTTCGCCCTTTTTTCGCCCTATGCTTTCTAGCCCTAAACTTGGTCTCCTTCGCCCAAGATGCCGCTGTTCTTACCGCTTGGGAACACCTCAATACCTTTAAACGGGAACGAGAACCCAATGAACAAGTAGCCATCGATGCTCTGCTCGAAGCCAAAAAAGAAATGGACGCCGCCGCAAAACATGAATCCACAATCGCTAAATCCAAAACCTGGAAGCGTAGGGGAGATGTTTATTGGCTGCTGGGTACCGACCCAAGTCCTCGGTTGGTTTTGGCACGAAAAGGCGCCCTAGATACCGCCATGTTTTCCTACGGGAAAGCCCTGGTGGTCGAGTTGAAATCCAATGGGAAACCCAAGGTGGAAGAACCCGACGAAATCTTGAACCGAATGCTTAGCATCGGTGCCCGTTTCGCCGAAACCGCTCAAAAAAACCTGAAAGCGAAAAAGTTTCAGGAATCCATTCAAGAATTTGGTTTGGCCAAAGTGGCCATGCAAATCCTGGCAACCCAAGATCCCGAAAACAACAGCCTGAGACGGCAAATGGCCTACTATAGCTACTACCAATCCGTTGCCGCTACCGAAGGACAAAAAATAGAAGATGCGCTGGTGTTCGCCCAAAGCGCTGTTGACCTATCGCCCGAAGACACGGCCTTTGCCATCGCTTTTGTTAAACTCAACATCTTCGCTCAAAAAATGCCCCAAGCACAAGCCGCCATTGATGCCGCCAAAACACGCTTCGGAAGCTTGGCCGACCTTGCCCTCATTGAAGTTAAACTCGCCATGGAAAGCGGAAATATGGAAAAAGCAGGAGCCCTAATTGAAAAGGGAAAAGTTGATTTTCCGAAATTGAAAACGGAGTTTATTCTGGAAGAAGTTAACTTTTATCTGAACTCCGGAAACGACGAAAAAGCACTGGATGCCATAGAACAAGCCATCGCAGCCTTTACGGCCGACCCCGCTATTCTGCTGGTGTTGAATTTCAATAAGGGCGTTATCAACGACCAAATCGCTGAAAACCTCGAGAAAAAAGATCCCAAAGTCTTGGCCACACAAATCGCAGAACGCAGAGCCGCTGCAAAAATAGGGTACGAAAAAACCATTGAATTGGACCCAAACTATACCGCAGCTTATCTGCAACTGGCAAATGCTGAAATTATTAAAGCCAACGCCCTTATCAAAAAAGCCAATGAACTCGACCTGAATAAGGTGAAAGAATACGAGGCACTTAAAAACGAAGCAAAGGTCTTTTTTGCAAACAGCGCCGGAATCTTAGAAACCGGCTATGCCAACGAAAAAGCCAAACCCGATGCCGACCCCAACCGAATCGATACCTTCCAAAAAACCCTCTTTCAAGTGTATTCAAAACTGGAAGATGCAGCCAAACGAAACGCCATCAAAGCCGAAATGGAAGGAGCTAAGTAATCGATTGTCTGTTCTTTAAACCATCATACTAACCATTTTATATTCCTTCTGCCCAACCAAAGCACCTTTAACCCCTTCTTAAATTATGGAATTTGAAAGCCTTATTGCTAGAGTCGGAAAATCAACTCTTTTTACTGTCGTTGCAACCGGAAAAAATGGCCTCATCGCGAAAGCCCTAGATACCCAACGCCTCGAAGCCGTAAGCCCCGCCGAACAAGTCAGCACGCTGAAAGACATTAGCATGTATATCCATGAGGGCGAAGAACCCCTGCGCCATGTTTTTGCCTCTCTCTCTGCAAAATACCAAGGCCAAATAGCTCCGTCGCACAAAGCCGATATGAAGGAGCTAAAAACCGTTTTCGCCGAAATGCTGCCCAATTACGACACAGAAAGGGTGTACGACGGCGACATACGAAAGGTGTTTAAATGGTACAATCAATTGGTAGCCAACGGGTTTAATTCGGCCGAAACCTTTGCCGCTAAAGAATCAAATCCATCAAACGAAAGCCAATCCGAGGCCCCAAGCCTTGAAACCCCTAAAACCGTTAAAAGCACTTCAGCAAAATCCAAGCCCAAAGCAGATAAAAAAGTAGAATGAAAGCCTGGCGAGGCCAAATTTTAGTTGTTGAAGACAGCGAACTAAATGCGATTTTAATTCGCTTGCTCGCGGAACAGTTGGGTTGGAAATGCGACTGGTCCGAGTCCGTTGAACGCCTACAAAAACGGCTGAACACAAACCCGAATGCCTACGATTTTATCTTGCTCGACCAACACCTTGATGCTCAAAAAGGAGCCAAATGGCTGAAGCAGTATTTCACCGAAAACCCCAGCTGTCAAACACCTTTTATCGGCATTTCCGCCCAATTCTTCGAATCGGATGTACACGATCTGGTGCGCGCTGGAATCTCAGGGATTTTCCCGAAACCCATTTCAAAAGAAAATCTGCTGACCATCCAGAAAGCCTTGATTGCGAAGGAATTACAAGGCTTTTCTGACATGTATTTCTCACACATGTTCGGCAATTCGCCCTTGGTATCTCAAAGTTTTAAAGTCTTTTTAAACCGATTGCTGGCCTTTAAAAATGAGAGCATTAGCGGGCTTCAAAACGGGCATTGGAACAGGTCGCTTGGCTTAACAAACCCGGATTCCAATCCCGAGTTGTTCCAAAACCAACTTCAGCACATTCTGCAGCATTTTAAACCCTGAACCCTTGGGAATTTCATGTTTGATTTGCCGAAGCTGCACATTCCAAATTCCCGAAATCCCAGTTCCCGAGAACATTTAAGGCAGGTTGGCGATATTTTTTATACCAAGGGCCCGGTAATTTGAAATCTGAATTTGCCGATAATTTATATTATGTTAACTAAGGGGTTTGGACGGATGCGCTTCAACCCTTTTTCCTTTGATGTTCTGAGCTTTGTTTTTCGGGGCGGGTTTCGGGCTTTCCGCGCTAGTCCGCAGGCATAAGGCTGTTGCCTGCGGGCCGGCCAGTGGCTCCCAAGGTCGCCCTGCCAGCCACGCGCCAACATAGCCTTCTGCCTTTGCGGGCTAGCCGCGTCAATCCCGCCCGCATGTCAAGGCCGAGTCGCCTTGTTCCAAAAATTCCAAAAACACAAAAACCCTTTTAGGGGCCAACCTCAAGCAACCAAGGCCCCTGAACTGTTAATTTCCCCCCACATTTCGTTTCTATAAATCCTGCTTTGGCATCGCCCGAATGCACCACAGGATCTGTTCCCGAAACATACAACGAGGGTACTATATACACCCGGTCGTTTTGGTCCGGAAACCTCATTTGACTCCAATTCAACGGATTATGCCAATTGTCATTGAAACCCCCTCCCGTCCAAACGTTTATCTTTGTTTGGTAAGCCTGAATTAAACTATCCGATAAGGCCTGTGCCACGCTCAAAGAACCCGCGGTTATCAGTGCCATATGAAAAATACCGCAGCGGTTTGGCCCAATCGAATCCAATACCCCACCCAAATACTGGGAGGCATCGCCGGGCGGACTATAACTCCGTGCAATACCGCCTTGAACCAAGGTCCATTTTTCGGCATCCGTAAATCCATTTGTGGTTTGTATTGACCCCCCAACCCCTGTTGATTCCAAGGCATAATAATGAACGGGCCCCGGCTGCAACAATACCAAGCCTTGCACAACTCCACTGCGAATGTTGCGCTGCCAACCCATCCTGCCGTTGGCATAATATCCCGCCTCATTTCCCGCCCGTAAAAAATTGGTGTCAGGCATGTCTTGATCGGCAAAATATCCCATGTAAATGGGCCCCTGCTGCTGATTCGATGTGTTTTTCACCTCATGCTCCAACAACAAAACTCCTTTTTTCCAACCCGCCGTATCGCCCCATATCCTCCGCTCCACGGCCCAACGGTTTTGAAGGTTGTCGGTAAAATTCGAAACCACCCGACGCAATCCAAACGATTCTACTTTTTCGGTATAAATAGGCTGACTAGCACTAAACTGATTTTGCGTGGCCAAGGGACAACAACCCGTAAAGGGGGAACTCAAGGTCTGATTCAGCACCTGATTGCTGTTGCCAATCCAAAAGCCCATGGGATTAAAGAAGGTCTCCAACAATTGATTCGGTCCCTCTCCCCTTCTCCAACCTATGCCTTGATAGGTCGCATTGTCCGAAAATCCAAGCCGACCTGTGGCTGAAATCGATATATTCACTTCGTTTTCTTGCCAATCGTATTGCCCTGGATTCAAAAACAAATAAAAATCCGTTTGACCTACTCGGTTGGTATCTTGATAATAAGCTCTAAAATGAACCCTGTGGTTGCTGGGGCAATTTGGAGCCACAACAAATCCAAATTCATTCCACGGATGCACCGCTACCCCACCTGCAGGAACGGCCCCCGGCAGCGCAATCGAATCCAACCATTGTACATAAGGCGAAAAGGCCTCAATTCGTACGGTTAAATTGGTATGAGCACCCAGCAACCGGTTGTACGATTCGCCTCCAAGCCAAACCGTATCTCCAATCAAGAAAATTCGGTCTCCATCGCTGTCGGTCCAATTCCGTTTTACAAAATGCAAGCGAGCACGCTTGGGCTGAAAAGCTGCTTGAATTAGGTCAACCCGCCCCTCGCCCATCTTACCCGCAAAAGCGGCATTTCCAGAAATGGTATCCGTTTGGTAGGTGTGGTTCAACAACACATCTGCGATTTGGCCTGGGGTATAACTTTGCAATGCCCCATGCAGCAATCCTGCGGCTCCCGCGGTTATGGCAGAAGCATCGCTGGTTCCAGTACCATATCCATAACTGTTGCCTGTGGTTGTATAGGTGTTGACGCCCGGTGCGTGTAGGTTCACTTGCCGGTAATACGATGAACCGCTGCTTTTAATGTTGCTAACCGTACTGGCACCCACACTTAGGGTATGTTCATACCCGGAAGGATACAATATGGTTTGGTTGTTTGAGTTTCCTGCTGCCGCAAAAACCACACAACCTTTGTCAACCACGGCATACCTTAGGGCATCTTGGGCGAATAAGGTGGGAGTGGTTCCTCCCCAAGAACAATTAATAAAATGTGCCCCCTTTCGGGCTGCATACACGATGCCTTCATAACCTCGAGTCCAGCCTTCGTTCGATTTGACCATTTTAACCGGAAGGTATTTAGCATTGAAACCGATTCCGGCGATTCCGGTGTTGTTGTTGGGCGTGGCTGCAATGTAACCGCTCATCAAAACACCGTGGTTCGAGTTGTAGCTGTCGTTGGGTGTATAGTTGGGGTTGTTGTCCGCATCGCCAACATCCCAGCCCCGAAAATTATCAATGTATCCGTCGTTGTCGTTGTCAATCCCATCAATGGGATCTGCATAATTGTAGGCAATGTTGCCCAGCAAATCCGGATGGCTAAAATTGGTTCCCCCGTCCACAAGCGCAACCACCGTATTGGTATCGCCTGTGGATACGCTCCAAACCGAGTCGGCACCTATATGCGGTATTTGCCACTGAAAACCAAACCCCGGATCGTTGGGTACAAGCATGGGATAGACCTTAAAGCGAGGTTCGGCATACGCTACCAATCCGCTTTTGTTTAACCTGTATGACCAATCCCATACCGAAAGGCTGTCTGAAAAATAAACTGCGGTTATTTTAGATAAGTCGGTGGGCAGTTGCCCTGGAATCTGAGTTCGTTTCTCGGGAATAAACCCCGGAAACAGCCATTCTACGGTGGAACCAACAGGCAATATCTGTTTCTGGAACAAGCTGTCGCTTTGAAGCCGCTGCCAAGCCTCTGGGTTCCATTTTACGATGATTTGTCCTGGAATCCAAGTAGAATCGCCTAAGGCCGCATTCCAAACTTGGCTTCTTGGATTGAAATTGTCTTCAACTTGGCTAAACAGAGCATGTGAGATTGAGAACCCCAAAAAGGATAAGGCGAATAAACCAAAGCGTGGAAAGAAGACACCTGAAAAGGGCTTCATTAAAATGAAAAATTAAGGCCAACCGTAGGTATTATCGGCAGCTGGTCTACCCGATTAAAGGTAATGCGGTCTATGTAGAATATGTTGTTCCGATTGTACACGTTGGTGGCCCCAACGTTGACCTCTAATTTGGTGTTTTCGCCCAAAATAAATCGACGCTTTACGTTAAAGTCTAGCCGGTGGTAGTTGGGGAGCCGCCCTTGGTTAAGTTGCCCCAGCTCAACGCCCAATTCTCCGTTTTGCCCCGTGTAATCTCCATTGATGTTTTCGTTAAATCCAAGATTTTCATAAAACCCTTGGGTTTGAGTAAAGGGAAATCCCGTTCCAAAGTTCCAACGGGCATTTATTTCCCAGGTTTTGTTTTTGCCAAATTGATACGAGGCAACCACATTCATATTGTGCCTGCGGTCAAAATGAGGAACGTAATCTCGAACTTCATCTGAACGCTCTAAGGCCATCAATGAATAGCCCACCCACAAATACAGATTTTTAATCTCCGCTTTCACCAACACATCTAAACCTGCACTCCAACCACTTTCCCGAATCAAGTCTTTCTTTTGATAATCAGGAATGGCCGAATTCCCCGGACTGTCTTCGTACAATTTATCTCTGTTCATGCTTATGAGCTGAAAGAAATCCATGTAATACCCTTCAATGTTGAACTCTATATTTTTAAACAACTCAAATTCAGCCCCAAAAATGGCATGCCTTGCTTTTTGCAAGTCACTCTGCACCTTTTCTCCTTGAAAATCATCCGACAATCCAATGTTCCCTGCCGATAAGAATCCGTAAAATAGGTTTACAACGTCTCGGTCTGAATTTGCAGCAATCAAATTTTGAGAATACAAGCCTCCGGCCATTTTAAGTCTGAAGTGCTCGGTAACATTGTATTTAATGGATAAGCGGGGCTCCGGAGAAACCTCAGCAAGTGAGGCGTAATAATGCAAGCGGAAGCTGGGGTCAATAATAAAACGGCCGGCCGTAAACTTGTATCGAGCAAACAAGGCAAACTCGGTCGTATTGTCTTTCTGAGCAACCTCCCGATACTGTCCGTTGGTGTAACTGAAATCTGTGGTAAACCCCGAGGCCTCAATTCCATAGGTCAAACGGTTGGTACCATAATACTGATGGAAATTGACATTGAAGTTAAATCCGTTTACAACAGACCTTCGCGGTGGACTCACCGTTTCATTCAGCCCAATCTCGTAGTTTGAATAACTAAACACCCCATCGATATTCACGTTTGCATCGCCAGGAATAAGAAAAAAGTTGGCTCCCCCCCCACCCGATTTCCATTGCAAATCTGAGTTTTGATTGAAGGTAACCCAATCGTTGTGGGCGAAACCAAAAAAATTCAACTTTGAACCATTGTCGCCCACATACAAGGTCATTTTGCCATACCCATCAAAAAAATTGAAGGGCAAACCCAAACTGTCGGCATAAGGGTAAAAAGCCTGCGAACTTTGTTTCAAAAATGACCCCTTGGCGCTCACCAAAAATGTTGCGTTGGCCGCTCCATCTTTCAACCTTCCCATAGGCCCTTCCAACAAAACCTTGCCTGTAAAGGAATTAATGTTGGTGCGGCCCGAAAACCGAGCCCGATTTCCATCGCGGGTAGATAAATCCATGATGGAACTGATTCGGCCGCCGTATTCCGCCGAAAATCCGCCGGCGTAAACGTCCATGTTGCTCAAAACATCTGTATCAAATACCGAGAAGAATCCAATGGAATGAAATGGATTGTAAATAACAGCTCCGTCCATCAGCACTTTATTCTGTACCGGCGGACCACCGCGAATAAAAAGCTGCCCACCCTGGTCGCCCGTGGTGGTTACCCCAGGAATAATCTGCATCATTTGGGCAACATCGGCTTCGCCTCCATACGAAGGCATCCGTTTCATCTCCTCAGGCGAAATTTTAATGACAGAAACGCCCGTATTTTCTCTTTTTTCCTGAATCCGATCTGCCGTATATTCATAGTCTTTAATCAAGGTAGTTTTGTTCTTTAAAAGAGGTTTTACCTGTAAAATTTGTCCCTCTGTCAATTGAACTTCCTGAACCCAAACTTCATATCCTACGGCCGAAACCACCACCGTAAATTTCCCGGCTGGCAATTTGGTGATGGAAAAGAAACCATTGGCATCCGAAGTTGTTCCTATGGTTTTTTCCTTTATCGCAACCGAGGCAAAAGGGATGGCTTCTCTTGAACTGGTTTGCTGAATGATGCCTTTTAGGGTAGCCGTATTTTGTGCAAAACTTGCAAGGCTTAGACCGATACCTATAAACAACCCTAGTGCTTTTCTCATGAACGCTTTTTATCTCTGCAAAGGTATCATTGATTGGCCTAATCACCAAGGATTTGACAAGACTTGTATAAGGTCAACCCAGGTTTTGTAATTTGATGGTTTTCAGCGAAGTTCGCCTGCACTTCCATTGGCTGCGATTTCTTATTATGAATAGATTGGGACTTTAGGTTCAAAGGCATACCTTTGCTCCCTTGTAGGAATAATTACTATGGACAAAAAACAACTGACGGGTTTGTTGGTAATAAGCGGCCTTATGGTCGCCTATTTCTTGATTTTTAACAATCCAAAGACAGGTGCATCAACGGCCAATGCAGATTCGGTTCAAACAGCAGTGGATACATTGGCAGATGTTCAAGCCGCTGTTATCGCCGATTCGGCCCCAGCCAAAACAATTCAAACAGCAGGCAACACCGGTGCTTTAACCACAAGCTCTGATTCTGTTGAAGGCCTTAATTCGATTTTGGAAAAGCGTTTTGGAGTCTTTTCCAATGCCGGCAAGGGTACAGAAAGCCTGGCCTCGTTAAAAAACGAAAAACTCGCCCTCACCTTTCAAACCCGAGGTGGAACCCTCGTCTCCGCTAAAATTCTGGGCGAACAGACCTACCACAATCGATTTTTAGAGGATTCCAGCAAAAAGGCCGACCTCGATCTGGTGTATTCGGATTCCGCTTCTATGAATCTGGAATTCTATCACAACAACCAACGCATTGAGTCCAAAGACTTGTACTTCAGCGTGGTTAAGGCTACCGAGCGCAACTTGAACCTTAGGGCGTACACCAACGATTCCACAGGCTACATTCAATGGTCTTATGTGCTTGATTCCAAGGGATATGCACTAAAAGTGGATTTGAGTTTTGTGGGTTTAGAATCCGTTATTGACCGCGGACAAAGCGACCTTCCGCTGAAATGGGCTCAAATTGCCCCCCGTCAAGAACTCAACTTAACCAACGAACGAGCCACATCAACCGTGTACTATAAAACCGAAAGCGGTTCTGTGTCAAGAATTGGAAGGGGGGGCGAAAATTCAGAAGAAATTGAAGAGGGCCTTGAATGGATTTCATTTAAGCAGCAGTTCTTCTTCAATTCGCTCCTCTTTAAAAACGGTGTTTTTAAAAGGCCTGTTCAAGCTCAAACCCAACTTCCAGCTTGGGCAGACAGCAGCGTAAATATGGGGTATTCCGCTTTTTTGTCGGTGCCCTTCAACTATGCTCCCAATTCGACCGTGTCCTTGGAGTGGATTTTTGCCCCCTTGCATTTCCAAACCCTAGCCTCTATGAATGTGGGATTGGAAGAGCAAATTGATTTGGGATACATTGGGGTGTTTTCGATGATCAACCGGTACCTCGTAATCCCTGTTTTTAACTTTTTTGATCAAATGGGATTGGGATATGGCGTTATTATATTGCTATTGACCTTGATTATTAAAGTATTGCTTTCTCCCTTGAATTTTAAAATGTTCGTGTCTTCCGCTAAAATCAAATTGTTAAAACCAGAGTTAGACGAACTCAATGCTAGGTTTAAGCCCGACGAGGCCATGAAAAAACAACAGGCGGTCATGCAATTGTACCGGCAGGCGGGGGTAAACCCCTTGGCAGGCTGTTTGCCTATGCTGGTTCAAATGCCCTTTTTGTTAGCCATGTTTAGCTTTTTTCCCTCGGCCATCGAATTGAGGCAGCAAGGGTTTTTATGGGCCGAAGATTTATCAACCTACGACAGCATTCTAAATCTGCCCTTCGAAATCCCATTCTACGGCTCTCACGTTAGCCTCTTTACCCTTTTAATGACAGCAACTACGATTTTATACACGCATTTGAACAGTTCTCAAATGCAATCGGGGGCCAACATGCAGCAAATGAAAATCATGATGTATGTAATGCCCATTGTGTTTTTAGGTGTATTGAACAGCTACAGCGCTGGCTTGAATTACTACTACTTCCTATCGAACGTCGTTTCTATTTTAATCTTTTTGGCCATTCGATACGTGTTTATTGATGAAGCAAAACTGCGGCTTAAAATGGAGGCCCACAAGGCAAAACCTCAAAAGAAAAGCAAATGGATGCAAAGGCTTGAGGGCGCCCAACGGATGCGTGAAGAGCAGGCAAAACAGCAATCGGCCCCAAAAAACCGGCAAGGTCGCCGCAAAAATTAATTTTTAGTAGCTAAACTCAAACTCAGGAAATTCGCGGCTTTGGGGAATCATTCGATTTCCATTGGGGGTATAAACGGCGGTCTTTTCAAATACCCCGTTTTTGCTCCACAGGGTTCCGCTCAGCTCAAGTTGGCCTTGATTCCATTTCCAATTTCCTGAAAACAGGGTATAAGCTAGGCTTTCCTCCCCATTCATTTTAAAATACCAGAGCAGTTCAAACAAGCCATTCGCCCGAAACAAGGCTTGCACCTGTTGGCCCGATGCTACTGCCCCTGAAGCATCTCGTTCTGTTTCCCAATCTGCTGCCCCAGCTGTGTTTTTTGAAAACCATTCGTCAAACAAGATCGATTTATTCACCGGCCATTGGGCAGGGATGTTCATGGTCAATTTGTTTAAATCCAGTTTCCGTTGCAGGGAATCTTCCTGAACCCGATACCACCTTGCCCCATCCCAAAAGTCAAATTCGGTAAGGGCCATCTTTTGCCCTTCCAGCAGCCGAAGCGTAAACGATATGTTTTTGGTAGCCAAGGTGTCCGATTTAAATATATATTCCCATAGCCCTGAATTTACCTGAAACAATTCGGTTGAACCGTTGGGCTTATGCCAAGACAATTGAAGGCAGGCTGCAGGACTAGAATCGGAGTGAATGCGAAAACCCAAAACAGGCCTCAAATCTGGAAATTGAAAGAAAATCCTACGCTCAGGAACAAGCCCATTGAACAGCAATCTAGAATGCCTGCGGCCGTCGTTTAAATCAAAGCGCTCCTCTGCCCGAGGCTGTTCTGTAATTCGAACAAATCCATCGGTGCTGATGCAGGGGGCGAATTTTCCGTTCTGATTCTTTATTTGAATTTCTGTTGTTCCCAGGGGCTTTGATTCAAATAGAACGGAAAGGCCTTTTCGTATCCGAACCAGGGAAGAAAACGCCGAATTGTTCAAGGGAAGGGCTACCCTACTCCAATTTTGATCTATAAGATAAACCACCTTTATCCAGCGTATTGAATCGGGAATGGAAAAAAAAAGATTGGGAAGTCCTTCTATTTGCCCACGGTCGGTCAGAACCAACACTCTATTTAGCTGGGCAAACATGTTGCTTTGAACGGTTTTAATGCAAATTTGCCCCAGATTTTGGGGCCGATTAAACTGCCATTCAAAGCCCTCTAAATGATTTAATCCAGGTGCAGTACTCCAATAGGTGGAATCGGACCCATCAAATGCCAGATGAAATCCATACTGATTGCCGGGCAGTCGATACGAGCTAATCCATTGCAAATTAGGCCGAGTCAGGGTGTCGGGGTGCATTGCGACCAAGCTGCTGTAATCGTAGGCGGTTTCCTCTGGTTCATTGTTGCTGCCTCCTTCCAGATTGCAACGGCTCAATCCGAACAGCGAAACCAGCAAAAAGACCAGAACCCGGTACGGCAAAAATGACCTTGGAATGCTAAGGTATATCCGCATAACCTCAAAGGTAACTCAAAGAATTCTCATCTTTACAGAATGAAAGCACTCCCAACCGTTGTCCTTATTTGGATATTCCAGGTATTTGCTGCACCGATTTATCCCCAAACAATGGATTCTTTGTTTGCAGGGCTTGCTGCAAAAGAGTACCTAACTGGAAAATTTGAAGCCAAGTCTTTGCCGGCCTTTTTCACCCTTTTACCCGCCCATTGTGCCGAGGGCGAGCAGCATTTGCGTACAGAAGCCGCTCTGGCATTCATCAAAATGGCAGATTCGGCCCATACAGCGGGGCTGCATTTAAAAGCGGTAAGTACAACCCGTTCTTTTTTTCGACAAAAAACCATTTGGGAAGCCAAATGGACTGGGCTGCGGCGGGTTGAAGGGCGCAATTTAGGAAAGACAAGGTGGAAGGCATCCAAAAAAGCAGAACTCATTATGAGGTATTCTAGTATGCCCGGAACTTCTCGGCACCATTGGGGTACCGATTTAGATATCAACAGCGTTGACGCTGCCTATTTCAATACTTTAGAAGGAAGGCGGGTTTACGGTTGGTTGATCGCCCATGCCAAGCATTTCGGATTTTGCCAGGTGTACCAAACCAAAGAAAACTCGGGACGCAGCGGATATGAAGAAGAAAAATGGCATTGGAGCTACCTGCCATTGTCAGTGCCTTTTACCGAAAAGTATAAAGCCTTGGTTTCAAACCAAGACATTTCTGGCTTCTTGGGTTGCGAAGCAGCCCTTGAAATTCAGGCAGTTGAACTATATGTTTTAGGGTTGAATTCGCTTTGCATTCCAAAACCATGAGCTCCGTTTTTCGTTTTGTTCTTTGGACAGCAGTTTGCAGCTTCTATCCGCTCGTTTGTGCTCAGGTGAGGGTCTTTGGTCCAGACCAAGGCTTTTGCCAAGGCCGAAACATGGTTTGGAATCCCAACCAAAACGGGTTTTTATTCTTTGGTGCCGAGCGCGCAGATGCATCTGCCCCCGATGCATTGGCTTTGTATCAAGTCGATACCCTGTTAAACGTGCTTGCCAAAAAAACCTACCTTCTTCCTGGGCCGGCATTTCCTGGAACCATTGAACCCCTGTTTAACAGCAACTCCTTTTTGGCCTGTGGGGGCTATTATCTTCCTTCCGGCGCATCGGTTGGCATTCTGCTGTGGCTGAACTCCCAAGGCGACACCCTTAAAACCAAGTCATTCCCTGTTTTTTTTGGCTCCAGCAGCATTAAACGCAGCAGCACCTCGCCCGATGGCAAAATTGGAATCGTCGGATACCGTACCTCTGGCCAAAACAACAGCAGCGATATTTGGATCGCTCAACTGGATTCCTCAGGAAACTTAGATTGGGAACGAACTCTGGGTGGGCAAGGGAACGATGTAGGACACGGAATACGCTGGCATTCAGGCAAACAAGCTTGGGCGATTTCGGGCGACTTCGAGACGGCTTCGTATGGCAATTACTTTGCTTTTATGAACGACCAAGGCCAATGGTTGTACGACACTTTGATTTCCGATGCCAATGCCAATGGCAATTTCGCATTGGAAATTGACCAAAACGACCGGATTTTTATGGTCGGAGAATCGACAACCAATTCAGGGCCAGCATTTGATTTGTTTGTAATAGCGACAAACCCTGTCGGAGTGGTTCAGCGTTGGGGGTATTTTGGAGGCCCAGGTACCGAAGCCGGTTTTGCCCTTATTTGCAGCCCAGACGACTCCCTGATCGTTTCTGGCTACAGCACCACATTTGAACCCAATTTACCCGTCAATCCCTATGTTGCTAAAATAGATAAATCCTTTTCTGCCGGTCGATTTGCCAGTTTGAGCGGAACAGGCATCGGAATTTCGTACGGAGTCCTACGCCGACCCAATTCGGATTTGTATGTTTCAGGCAGCTTAGACCAACGGCACTTTGTTTGGAAGATTTCAGAAGATTCTTTGGTCGATTTAGACGGAAAATTCGGGGCCCAATTAAGCCTTACCGCTCCGGGCATGCCTGTGCATTCGGTAGCTTGGTGGCCCGAAAATATGGCCTGGATTGTGCAGGCCTCAGCTATGAACCTTGACCTTGCTGCTGTTTGCCTGCGAGATATGAGGGGCAATTCCTTGAACATACAGGTGGAAAAAACAGCAGGACAAATTCACATTCGGCCCGACGCCCTTTTACCGAAAGGGATGTACGTTTTGGGGCTGGGCAATCAATGGTTCAAAGTTCTTAAACACTAGGTTTATGTTTAAACTCATAACAGATTGGTTGTATGGGTTTTTAGGAAAGAAAAAGAAAGAATGGGTGGGCATTGGCGAATACGGAGATAAAACAGCGGCCGATGCCTTTTTATTGGCTTGCTATCAAAAGGGGTTTTGGGTGCAAATGCGTGAGGTGCGTGGCAGTTTTGATGCCATTACCGGCTTTTCGGCGGCCCCTACCTTTTGGATTATTGACCTGCATAAGGAAGAAACAGAACGATTTGAAAATGCCCTTCGGTCGGAACTGTTTTTACCCCTCGAAAACCATTGGGTAAACAGCCTGCCATTGAATCAGGCCCAAGAGGCCTTGGAATTTCCTTTGCATCCAGATGCCGAAATTCGACACCTGCTCTTTCACCAATTGCGCCTCAACTCCCAAGCTTAATTCCGAATTATCGGATTGCAATGCGGAGGTTAAATCGGACATTTTTGAGCATTTCTTGCCTTTATAATGGCTTTTCAATTCCAATTTGTGCAAGCCAAACCCGTTCTTATATGTAGTTTTGTTCGCATGCCACATTCAACCGCTGTTTCACTTAAACCTACCCTATGAAACCCATTTTATTGTGCCTTTTTTTGGTTGCGGCAATCACCAAAATGAACGCCCAAACCCTACAATTCAGTCAGGTAATAAAGGTAACCACCCTCGATACCGTTCCTGCAAATAAAGTTTGGAAATTGATTTCGGCACCTTACAAAAACGACCCGATACACGGGGCTGGAGCTTATTCACAGGCAAATCCCTATGTAGAAGCGGTTCAATCCATTTTGATTGATGGCAACATCACCTACATTCAGGCCATTCGATTTTACGATGGTTCCTGGAAGTCGTTTACAGGCCCAACCTGTGCTTTTCCTTTGTGGCTAAATGCAGGCACCACGGTAGCGGCTTCAACCGGAGTGCGGTTTATATCCGTTATAGAATTTACGGTAGTCCCCTAATCAAATTGCTTGCCGGCTCATTTGTTTGAAGCCAACGCTTGCAATCGCATACACTGAACATTGCCCCTTATTTGAGCAGCAGGTTCAAGGCAAAGAGCCGCCTGCGGGAGGGATTGAAGAAGCTAGCCCGAAACGGATGCAGGCCGGGTTGCGCGTGGAGAAGGGAGCGACCTTGGGAGCTACCCTGAACCCGCTGCAACCGGGACTGCAGACGGCGGACTAGCTCTGAAAGCCCGCACCCGCCCTAAAACAAAAAAAACTCCAAGGAAACCCTTGAAGTTTTAAAGCGGTCCGGACGGGACTCGAACCCGCGACCCCATGCGTGACAGGCATGTATTCTAACCAACTGAACTACCGGACCGACTGATAAAGAACCAAGATTTCAAGCGAAATCGGGACTGCAAATGTAGGCTTTTTTTTGCCGTTTCAAAATGCTGAGCTAAAAAATGGCCTAAAATTTCAATAAAACGGAAACCAATGTTGTTTACATGCCTTACATAGCAATGGATTCAGCGCTTTTTAAAGATTAAAAGGGGGCAGCAAACCGAATAAAAACCAAGGTCCTAGGCCTGAGCAAAAACGCAGGCAAAAAACCGCCCTCCTTGCTCTTGGAATAGCTGCTGCCTGCATGTTTGCAGATGCAAGGACCTTTTTACAGCGCATCGAAACGGCATTTCGAAAGGGCATTCAACAATACAGCTAAAAACAGCCTGTGCATACAAAGGCGGTGAAATGGGCGAATTCAAAAACATACAGCCCAAGAAACAGATAAAAACCTGTTTAAGGCAGACCGAAAACCGGGAACCCACGTGCAGCCTAGGTTTGCCCAACAGGCTGGGTTTGGAATCTGAAAATCAGTTTGCAGCTCAGAACCGGCTTAGCAAGCGGTAAAAACCGGGCTTAGGGCCATGTATTTTGTGGAAAAACCTTCAGCGCAAGCATGCAGGGCATTATTGACCCGCGTTGCTCACAAATTTTGACAGATCTTCTTTGCTTGCACTGTAGCTAAATAAACCATTGAGTTTATAGTAATTGCTCTTGTCAATGCAAAAGGCATACGCATACTTTGCCATATTCAACTTGTCTTGCTCGTAAGAAAACAGGTTGATTATCTCCATAATTTGATCGGAAGTAAAGCACTTTTTCGAGGCAATAATCTGCTTGGCTAAAGTCGCCTTGGTGTTTGAAAATGAGATTTTTGAAAGTTCCGCCATCAACTCTTTTTGTTCCACGGCCGAAACAGAGCAAACGGGAGCGGCAGGGACCTCAGAATTGGGGTTGGGCCTTCCGTTAACAAACACACTGAAGTCCTTTTTTAAGTTGGCCAAGGCCAACACATCGCCGCAGCGGCCAAAATTATCTTGGTCGTACACTGCATTGTAGGCGTCTTTCAAGAAATTCAAGCGGTTTGTTTGCGCATTCATTAAGGTGGCCAATTTCATAATTTGAGCGGTAGAAAGGCATTGGTTTTTATTCAGCAGGTTGCGGCACATCGCCTGAGCTTGTTCTTCAACCATGGTAGCGGGAAGGTCTTTGGTAACTTGGTCGAAATCGGTTTCTGGCATAGGTTCAATGCAGCCCGTGTTTCCAAGGTAATTGTCGATCGAGGGATAGCTTAGTGCAGGCCAATTCCGTTTTTTTGGAGTTTCAATAACCAAATTGGGTTGTTTAATTTCTATTTTCGGAGTGTTGGGCTGCGGAACAGGCTGTCCGATGGTGGCGGTAGCATCGTGCAAGCGAAAAACGGTGGAGAAATAGGCAAAGCCATCGTACACATCGTAAAAATTCACTTTATCTATGGTCTTTGAAAAAGCCATTAACGCAAAGTCATACTTACTTTGATCGCTGGGCAAAGCCATTACTACGGCTTTAACTTGAGCTGAACTTAGGCATTGGTTGGCCAACAAAGCAGCGGCCTGGCTCATGGCCAGTTCGTTTGCGGAGGTCCTTACCCGTGCTAAGCCTTGTTGGAATGCGGCGTTCGACATGGGTACGGTGCAATTTTGAGAAACAGCCAGCAAAGTAAAGCTTGAAAACAGGAGCGTTAAAAATCGCAATCTCATAGTTTGAATGTTTGGTTTAAAAGAAAGAAGAATAAGATGGAAACAAGGCCAAAAGTAATGCCAAAAAACAGTCCAACGGCTTAAAATTTAAATTAATCTAGGTTTTGGGATTGCTTCCAAGTTAGGTATTCGGTGCTGGCCAACCCATTTTCTAGGGTAAAGCCTGGATTTTCAGAGCAAAGCTGAGGCAAGGTGGCATGTAGGGTTTGCTGGCAACGTTCAGGTAGTTTTTGATACAGTTGAGTCCCCAAGGTTTTCCATTTCAGCATTTCGGGCGATACGTCCTTAATTACTTTAGCGGGGTTTCCCACAGCTAGCTTTCTATCTGGAATCTCCATGCCTGCCGGCACAAAGGCCAGGGCCCCTACAATGGCCTCGTTGCCCACCAAGGCATGGTCCATCAAAACGGCCGACATACCAATTAACGCATTTTTACCAACCCGAGCCCCATGCACCACCGCGGAATGTCCAATATGGGCTCCCGCCTCAATGTGCACCGTTTCGCCGGGAAACATGTGCACCACGCAATTGTCTTGAATATTGGCTCCGGCGCCTACTTCAATAATTCCAAAATCGGCTCGAAGCACAGCTCCCGGACCTATATACACATCTTTATCGATCCAAACGCGCCCAATAACAGTGGCATTGGGGTGCACAAAGGCCGAAGGGTGAACCGCTGGGGAATGCCCTTCAAAGGAAAAAAAAGGACCGGAATCGGATTGATTGTGCATTTTAGAGGGAAATTAGAGGCTTAAAAGGATTGCATCAAGGGCCCGAGGCAAAAGTACGCAGTCCTTTTCAATCTGTCAAGGCTTGCAAAAAGGGCATGGGAGAAAGTCGATGGCAATTCAAAGTAGAACCTCATTTATTGGGGCGGGAAATCGGGCTTTCGCAGGTAGGCCGCGGTTGGCAGGGGCTGCCCCAGCGGGCTTGCGGTGGCTCCTAAAGTCGCCTCCGCGCCACGCGGGCCAGGCCCTGCCACCCTAGCGGGCTACCTAGCTCAATCCCGCCCGCAAAGCCCACTCCTGCAAATGTCCTGGATTAAAAATAAAACGCGGCCGCCCTAAACATGCATTCAAATTCAATCCAGTTAATGCCGTTTAAATCTAGATTACAGGGATGTGAATGAGGGCTGTTTCCAAAGCGAATTCAGGGAAAATGTGTACTTTAGTCCCGAAAAATAGACGAACAATGACTTACGATGTACTTGTAATTGGAAGTGGTCCCGGTGGTTATGTAGCAGCCATTCGTGCAGCTCAATTGGGTTTAAAGGTAGCCGTAGTGGAACGGGAAAATTTAGGTGGCATTTGCCTGAATTGGGGCTGCATACCCACCAAAGCGCTGTTAAAAAGTGCCCAGGTTTACGATTATATAAAGCATGCGGGCGAGTATGGTGTGAAGGTGGCTCAAGTAGAGGCCCAATTTTCCGAAATGGTTTCTAGGTCAAGACAGGTTGCCGATGGCATGTCAAAGGGCGTTCAATTTTTGATGCGTAAAAACAAAGTAGAAGTGCTCATGGGCATCGGAAAACTGGAAGGAAAAGGGACGGTTTCTGTTACCGACGAATCGGGCAAATCAGTCCTGCACCAAGCGAAACACATTATTTTGGCCACTGGAGCACGTTCTAGAAAAATCGAAAGCATTCCCCAAGATGGGCAGCAGATTATTGGCTACCGCGAGGCCATGACCTTGAAGGAACAACCCAAACGCATGATTGTGGTGGGTTCAGGAGCCATTGGGAGTGAATTTTCGTATTTCTACAATTCAATAGGTACTCAAGTTACGCTCATTGAGTATATGCCCAATATTTTGCCGGTTGAAGACGAAGAGACCTCAAAAACCATGGAGAAAATCTTCAAAAAGCAGGGCATTGTCATTCATACTGGAACAACCGTAGAGAAAGCCGTGCTGAAGGGCAAAGAAGTGGAAGTGCATATTTCCAAAGACGGTAAAAAAGAAACCCTGACCGCCGACGTGGTTCTTTCTGCCGTAGGAATTGAAGCCAACATCGAAAATCTGGGGCTTGAAAAGTTGGGGGTAAAAGTGGAAAAAGGGAAAGTATTGGTCAATGAATTTTATCAAACCAATGTTTCGGGCATTTATGCCCTTGGCGATTTGATTCCTGGGCCGGCACTGGCCCACCTAGCCTCGCACGAGGCCCTGGTTTGTGTCGAAAAAATTGCAGGGAAAAACCCCCACCCCATTGATTACACGAATGTGCCCGGCTGCACGTACACCTATCCTGAAGTGGCTTCGGTAGGGTACACCGAAAAGGCGGCCAAAGAAGCTGGATACACCATTAAAGTGGGTAAATTCCCCTTTAGTGCATCGGGCAAAGCAAGCGCTGCCGGTGCCAAAGATGGATTCGTTAAATTGATTTTTGACGAGAAGTATGGCGAGCTCTTGGGAGCGCACATGGTGGGCGCCAATGTAACCGAAATGATTGCCGAAATTGTGATGGCCCGAAAGCTAGAAACCACTGGGCATGAAATTATTACAGCCATACACCCCCACCCAACCATGTCGGAAGCCGTCATGGAAGCTGCAGCCGCGGCCTATGGAGAGGTGATACACCTTTGATTGGTATAAGGAGTGTGCGGCATTTCGGGCGGTGTTTTTTTGCATTCTGTCAACGCAGAGGCTGCCCAGAGTTCCGTTCGCTCATTGCATCGGCGCGGCCCTGACCACCAAGCTGTTCAATTCTACGATGATTGGTTTTTAGGCCATGCTAGGCTGTCCATTCTTGATTTAAGTGAAAATGGGCATCAGCCCATGCGCAGTTCCTGCGGGAATTTCTCCCTTGTTTTTAATGGAGAAATTTACAACTACAAAGCCCTAAGAGCAGAGCTTATTCGGCTGGGGTATTCCTTTCAATCCGACGGAGATACGGAGGTTTTGTTGAATGGATTGAAGCACTGGGGAATGGACATTCTTCCCCGCCTGAATGGTTTTTTTGCATTTGCCTATTTTGATCATGTACAGCAAATCTGTTGGCTTGCAAGAGATCGAATGGGCATAAAACCTGTGTGGCTGTGCAGCCACAGCGGCGGACATTTTTTTGCCTCAGAGCACAAAGCCCTTTATCCATTGGGAATGGGCCGAGAATTGAATCCCACCGCGGTACGCTGTTACTTTAGAATGGGCTACATCCCCGGTCCGATTTCCGTTTTTAAAAACGGACAACAATTGATGCCCGGACACTGGGTTAAGCTCAGCAAATCGGGCTTTGAAGAACCAAAAGCCTGGTGGAGCTTGCCGGTCGGCATGGATTCTGAAATTGCTCCCATTCCAAGCTATCAAACGGCTGTAAAGCGGGTTCGTGCATTGGTAGAAGAGGCCGTTGCCGACCGCTTAATCAGCGACGTACCCCTAGGCAGTTTTTTGAGTGGGGGGGTTGACTCAAGCGTGGTGGTGGCAGTAGCCTCGCAACGGGTAAAAGGACTTCATACATTCAGCATTGGATTTAAAGACCAGCCTTATTTCGACGAAACTCGATATGCAGAACAGGTAGCCAACCGTTTTGGTACAGAGCACACCACCTTTTCCCTGAGCAACGACGATTTATTGAATCAATTGCCGGGCATGCTCGCACAAATGGATATGCCCTTTGCCGACAGTTCAGCCTTGCCGGTGTATATGTTGTGCCAGGAAACCAAAAAACACGTAACCGTTGCTTTATCGGGCGATGGCGGAGATGAATTGTTTAGCGGATACCACAAGCATGCCGGAGAATGGGCGGTGCGCAACGATTGGAAAAAGAAACTGCTGGCCGAAGTAATGAGCCCCTTTATTAAGCAATTTGCTGGTGGCCGAGGCAGTCCCATAGAAAATAAAATTAGGCAACTAAACAAATTCAGGGAAGGTAGCCGCCTAGATGCATTTGAACGGTACCGAAGGTGGGCCGGCGTTGTTGGCGACCGCTGGGTTGAAGAGCTGGTTTTAAACCCCGGAACTTTGGATCAAGAAAAGAGCTTGTTGATGCCCTTGGTTGATGGTGCCGGAATTTTAAGTACCGATTTTAATGGAGTTTTGGCCGCCGATTTACAGCTGGTTCTGCCCTTTGATATGTTGACCAAAGTCGATTTAATGAGCATGGCCAATTCCTTAGAAGTGCGCGTTCCCCTACTCGATTACCGCCTGATTAATTATGTTCATGCCCTGCCATCTTCCTACAAAATTGACGGGCAGCGAAAAAAGAAACTGTTGATTGATGCGTTTCGGGCAGAATTGCCTGTTGAAGTTTGGCAACGACGTAAGCAAGGATTTGAGGTGCCCTTAATGCCTTGGTTTAGGAAAGAATTAAAGGGCCTTTTAAACGAAACCTTAAATTTAGAAAAGATAAAGGCACAAAAAGTGTTAAACCCCCTCGCGGTAAAAATGCAGCTAAACCGCTTGAACAGTAAGAATCCGGGAGAGTTGCCCTTTATTTTATGGAGTTTATTTGTGTGGCAAACCTGGTACGACAAAACCCTTATTGAAGAATAATTTTACTTTTGTTTAAATGATGGAATAAATTCCATTTTTTGGAAATACATGCCCAGAGTCCTACGCATCATCAATCGATTTAATTTAGGTGGCCCTACCTACAATGCGGCCTATTTAACAAAGCACTTGGGCGGGGATTATACTTCATTGTTGATAGGCGGTCAAAAAGAAGACAGCGAAGATTCGTCCGACTTCATCCTTCGGCATGTAGGAGTGCATCCCTTTTTGATTCCTGAAATGCAGCGGTCCTTGAATTACAACAACGACATAAAGGCGTATTTCAAAATAAAATCCATTATCGAGCGTTTTAAGCCAGATATTGTTCATACCCATGCTTCGAAAGCTGGAGGCCTTGGCCGGATGGCGGCTTTTTCATCGGGGGTACCTATTGTGGTGCACACTTTTCATGGCCATGTATTTCATTCGTACTTTAACAAGGCAAAGACGCATTTTTTCAAATCGGTGGAACGGCGGCTGGCAAAAAAGACCGACCGCATTATTGCCCTTTCGGAATTGCAAAAACATGAATTGGTAGATGAGCATCGAATTTGCGGGAGCGAAAAGGTAACAATCATTCCTTTGGGCTTTGATTTGTTCCGGTTTCAAGAAAATCGATACGAAAAGCGGCTTGCCTTTCGCAGCTCATTTTTTTTGAAAGAGGACACCATCGCCATCGGAATTATTGGACGTTTGGTGCCCATTAAAAACCATGTTTTTTTTCTGCAGGCCATTGCGGCTTTAAAAAAGAAAACAAATTTGCCTGTTAAGGCCATAATAATAGGCGATGGAGAATTGCGAACGGAATTGGAAAAATGCTGCCAACAGCTAAATCTAAGCCATTCAGCCAGCCCAGAGTCATCGACCTCGGCAGATGTGGTGTTTGCGGGCTGGCAAAAAGACATTGATATCATTAATGCCGGACTCGATATCGTTGCTTTGACCTCCTTGAACGAAGGCACACCTGTTAGTCTTATTGAAGCACAGGCTTCGAGCAAGCCCATTGTTTCAACCCGGGTTGGCGGAATCGAAAACGTGGTTTTGCCAGGGAAAACCGCCCTGCTCTCCGAACCCGGCGACCTAGAAGGGTTTGTGAACAATCTAAATGCCTTGGTTTCTGATTCCTACCTACGCCATCAAATGGGCGATTTAGGTTGGGATTGGGTTAGCAATCGTTTCCATTATTCCAGGTTGGTTTCGGACGTTAAAAATTTATATGAGGAATTGTTGGACCAGAAAGGCATACACCGCCCCATGCTTAATGCCATTTAACCTAGATAAAAATTCCTACCTTTGCAGGAATATCAATTCCATGAAATCCTGGGCTAAAACCTTCTTTTTGTTGGGCTTTCTTGCATTTGGCTTTAGCAGTTGTAGGCTTTTTCAGCCCAATTTTATGCTTCGGACTCCGGCCAATTACCAGTTTGATGAAATTCCAGAAAAGGTGGATACCGTGTATCGGTTGGCTATTAACGATGTGCTAAACTTTTCTATTTTGGGCGATTATGGTGCCCCCGTAATTAGCAATGGAGGTTTTGGTGGGGGAAATGGAGGCGGCGGAATGGGCATGGGCGGCGCAATGGGAATGGGCGGCGGAATGGGAATGGGCGGCGGAATGGGAATGGGAATGGGCATGGGAGGCGGTGGCGGGTTTTCGGCCTTAGTGGAATATGATGGAACCTGTAAACTGCCTATTGTTGGTCGGGTTCCTTTAGCGGGAATGACCAACAGGGAGGCAGAGTATTATCTAGAAGACCTATATAAGCAATTGGAAATCAAAAACCCCTTTGTTCAGGTTTCGGTGGGCAACCGTAGAGTTCTTCTGTTCAACGGCACCGGCTCTGGAACCCAAGTTACTCCGCTGTTTTTAGAAAACATGAATTTATTTGAAGTCATCGCAATGTCTGGGGGTATTTCGCCCAACGGAAAGGCCCATCGAATCAAAGTAATACGGGGCGACCTGAAAGACCCTCAAGTATATTTGCTCGACATTTCAACGTTAGAGGGCATGAAAATGGCCGATTTGACCCTGCAGCCCAACGATATTGTGTACATCGAACCTAGAATTCGCCCCATCGAAACGTTTTTTGCCGCCATCAACCCCTATTTGACAGCACTTAGTTTCGTAGCTAGTTCTTTAACTACAATTATTGTTGTTGCTAATCTACAGTAGATTATGAGTGAAGAGCGCCGGCCCGTAACCGCAATAAATCAAGACTTAGACCCAGCCCTGCTGGGCATGATTTTTAGGCGTTCGTTGTGGATCGTTTTATTGTTGGCCGTTATTGCCGCAGCTTCCGCTTTCCTGTTTCTAAGATATACCACGCCTACTTTTGAAACCTTTAGCGTTATTCAGCTAACCAAAGCCGATGAAGACAAAAAAGATTACCTGAACCAAGGCAGCTTTTTTGATTTGAATCTAGCCCGAGAACTGGAATTGCTTAGGTCGCCGGTATTTCTTCAACGCGTCATCGACACCTTGCCTCTGGGTATAACCTATTACCGAAAAGGCGCCATTATGTCGTCCGACAACTACAATAAAGCCCCTTATTTTATAAAGATTGATAAAGTCAATCCCTTGATTTATGGAGTTCCAATCCATGTTGACTTTAATGAAGATCGAACCTGCACCGTTCGATTTGAAATCGATGAATCCAAAGAATCTGAAACCATCCCCTTAAATACGGTCAAGAAATTTGGGTATTTCGACGTTTCGGTAAATTGGCGGGCCCCCGATTTCTATTACGAAACCAATGATTTTCATTATTTTGTTGTGAACGACCCGGAGTCCATTAATGGAAAATATTTACCCGGGCTTGAAATTGAAATTGAGAATGAAGGTGCGAACACCATCAATATTGCCTATACCGATGTGAATTCGTTTAGGGCCTCTGATATGGTAAATGCCGTAGCCATGGCCTATGAAAGCTTTTACATCGATTCCAAGCAAGAAAGTGCCAATAAAATGTTGGTTTACATCGACGAAACCCTTGGACTGATTAAAGATAAACTCGAAGAAGCCGACTCCAGCCTGAAGTCCTACCAAAAAAAGTACGGCATCGATGGCCTTACTTCTGACTTGAGCACCGCCGGAGATTTCGGGAAGCTCATGGAACTACAAAAACAAGTACAAGAATACCTAATAACTCTGCAGGTTACCCGCACCGTTTACCAGAAAATACTCGACAAAAATATTCCAGTTGGAGAGTCTATTATTCTTGCAAGCCAAGTTCAAAATAGTCCCGGAGTCGGATCTTTGGTACAGCAAATTCAAAACATGTTGCTGCAAAGGGAATTGATGCAGTACAATTTTCAAGAATCCAGCAACCAAATTAAACGCCTTGATTTCCATATCGATGTGATTCGGGGCAGAATGGCTAAGGCGGTGGAATACCAAATTGAAGGACTTGACTTTAAATTAAAGGAAGCACAACAACGCATTAAGGACTTAGAAAGCAAGTTGTTCATTGAAAAAAGCATTGCAGACCAAATCGAGTTGTCTAGACTGGAACGTGTGTACGAGGTCAACGAAAAGTATTACGACGAATTAATTCAGCAAAAAGCAGAATTCTCGCTGGCCCGCGAAGGATATACCCCCGATTATCGGGTTTTAAGATACAGCCGACCCAACGATATCCCCGTTTCTCCAAACAAAAAACTGGTTGTGGGTGGCAGCTTTGTGGGCTGGTTTGTGATCAGCTTTTTGATTGTGGTTATTCGGTATTTGCTGTTCAATCAAATTTTATCCATCGCCGATGTCGGTAAGCATACTTCGGTGCCTTTCTTAGGCATCGTTTTTCAATACAAAATTGGCCTGCCTATCTCTCAGTTGATTGTAGATAAAAAACCGAAATCAACCATTGCCGAGGCTTTCCGGAACATTCGAGCCAACCTCGACTTTATCAATTCAGATCCAGGAAGTAAATTAATCGCGGTAACCAGCACCATCTCGGGCGAAGGAAAAACATTCATTGCCCTAAACATTGCAGGTATTTTAGCCTTGGCGGGTAAAAAAGTGGTGGTGATTGACGGCGATATGCGTAAACCTAAAATTCACTTGGGATTCAACTCTCCAAATAAGAAAGGGCTAAGTACCATTTTAATTGGACGCGACACCTTTGAAGATTGCGTACAAACCTCGGAAATTGACAATTTGGATTACATCACCGCAGGCCCGATCCCTCCAAACCCCTCTGAATTAATCATGGGGCATCGAATGGATGAAATGTTGGATGAATTGCAAAAAACCTACGACTTTATTGTGGTTGATAATCCCCCTGTTGGTATTGTTACCGATGGCGTTTTTGTATTGCGCCGTGCCGATTATCCCATTTATGTGTTTAGGGCCTCGTACTCTAGAAAATTCTTTATCAATAACCTAGAACGCCTGCACGACACCAACCAGATCAAGAAAATTAGCTATGTCATCAATGGCTTGCCTCCCTTCCGCAGAAAAGGAAGTGGTTACGGGTACGGTTACGGCTATTCCTATGGGTATGGGTACGGTTATGGCTATGGATATGGATATGGGTACGGATATGGATATGGATACACCAGCGACGACAATGAGGAAGAAATACGCCGACGTAGAGCTCGAAACAATCCAATGAGTTGGTCTGGTTTAAGCAAACGCCTTTTTCCTACCAAAAAACGCAAACACAAAAACGAATAGACAGCGGCAACGGAATGGAACGCATTGAAACTGGAATAGATGGCTTAACCCTGCTACGTCCTCGGCTTTTTCAAGACGACAGAGGGTATTTTATGGAAAGCTTTAATCGGTCTGTTTTTGAAGATTTAGGCCTACCCATTCATTTTGTGCAAGACAACGAATCACAGTCTGAAAAAGGCGTTTTGCGTGGGCTTCATTTTCAAAGACCGCCCCATGCCCAAGCTAAATTAGTTCGAGTAATTCGAGGTTCAGCCTTAGATGTGGTTGTTGACCTTAGAAAATCCTCTTCAACCTTTGGGCAGCACCGAACTTTTGTTCTTGATGACGCCACCAAAGATTTGCTGTTTATTCCGGAAGGCTTTGCCCATGGGTTTTTAGCGCTGCAGACCCCCACCCTATTTTCATACAAATGCAGCCGTTTTTATTGCAAAGAATCCGAAGATGCATTGCGGTGGAACGACCCTCAGTTAAATGTTCAGTGGGGCTTGAACAACCCTGTTTTATCAGAAAAAGACAAAGTGGCCTCATTTTTTAAGGATTTTGTCTCACCTTTCAATTAATTTTGACCTGTGTTTCAACCCGAAGTTGTTTATAGCCTTTTTATCGTTTTCAGCGGCAGCCTGGCCTTGCTTATTTATGCCCTGTTGCTGAAATTTTCATCAAACTTAGGGAACAGAAACCAAGGGAATTTGATACGCTGGTCCACCACCGTTAAACCCTCTGTTGGCGGAATTGGATTTTTCATCGTTTTCTTAACCTCTTTGGTTTTTTCTATGCTGATGTATCCAAATGACATTGTTAAACCTGAATTGCTAGGTTTGGCTGGGGCCGTAACCTTGGGATTTCTGATAGGCCTTGCCGACGACGCTTACAACACCAAACCTTGGCTAAAGTTTATCGGTCAATTCCTGTGCGGAATTATCCTTACTGCCTCTGGGCTGCAAATACATGTATTTAACCACCATTTTTGGGATTCGGCTCTCACCATCCTTTGGATTGTCGGAATTATGAACTCCTTAAACATGCTAGATAACATGGATGGAATAACCGGCTCGGTTTCCTTTATTATTTTAATGGGTTTGGCTGGAATTATGACCGTTCGGTCTCTTCCAGGCAGCAATGCCCTGTACTTTCCACTGATTGCCGGCGGCGGAGCTGCTCTCCTCGCTTTTCTCTTCTACAACTGGTCTCCCTCTAAAATGTTTATGGGCGATACAGGAAGCATGTTTTTAGGGGTTTTCATCGGCGGCCTTAGCATTCCAATTGTTTGGAACGGCAATGCTTTTGGATTGGAAAAAGGGTTGTTTTTAGAAAACCCCCACTGGGCTTTTCTGCTTATTTATTTGTTCTTTTTCATTCCCATCACCGATACCGCCACCGTAACAATCAATCGGCTGCTTGCAGGAAAATCCCCATTCGTTGGGGGCCGCGACCACACCACCCACCACATGGTTTACCGGGGCTTTTCGGAGCGCCAAACCGCCGTCCTTTTCTCCTTTATCTCGGCAATTTGTGCCCTTACCGGAATCGCCGTTCTCTTTGCATTCAGTACTTTGAATTTGGCCTATTTTATGGGCATCTTGGCCTTGCTCTTATGTCTTAGTTCTGTTCTGTACAGCCTGACACGACAGAAAAACAAAAAAACAATCAACTTGCCTTGAGTGAACCTTATCCTCTCCTGAACATTTTGGTGCAAATAAGGTTAAACAACCATGAACAAAGTTAAGCCATCTCTTAGGGTTGAAGGAGCAAGAGAGCACAATCTGAAAAACATTGATGTTGAATTTCCACGAAATTCCTTGGTTGTTATTACCGGCCTATCGGGTTCAGGAAAATCATCGCTTGCCTTCGATACCATTTATGCCGAAGGGCAACGCCGTTACCTAGAGAGTTTTTCCTCTTATGTTCGGCAATTTTTAGGGAATTTAGAACGCCCAGACGTTGACCGAATCACCGGGTTAAGCCCTGTGGTGGCTATTGAACAGAAAACCACCAACAAAAACCCCAGGTCCACCGTCGGTACCATTACCGAGATTTACGACTTCCTGCGTGTCCTCTATGCCCGTGCTGCTACAGCTTTATCGCCAGTAACAGGCGAACCTATGGTTCGATACAGCCAAAAGCAAATGCAAGAGGCTATTCTTGACCGGTTTCAAGGCAGCACAATTCAATTGCTCGCTCCTTTGGTGAAAGGAAGAAAAGGACATTACCGAGAGCTTTTTGAACGGTGTGCCAAATTGGGATTTCTAAAAGTGCGGATAGATGGTCAATTTCGAGAAATTACCCTGGGACTTAAATTAGACCGTTACAAAGTCCACGACATTGAAATTTCGGTCGATACCCTGGAGGTTGACCCCCTTAAACAAAAACGATTGGAACGGTCGCTCGAAACCGCCTTGAAACTCGGAAAAGGCAGCGTTCTTGTTCTTGAAAAAAACCAGGAAACCCCCATTTTTTTATCCAAAAATTTGATGTGCCCCACATCTGGGATTTCCTTCGATGAGCCTGCCCCCAATTTATTTTCCTTTAACAGCCCCTATGGAGCCTGCCCAAAATGCAACGGCATTGGACAGGTGAACGTGGTAGCGGAAGATAAGATTTTTCCAAACCCCTTGCTTTCTATAAAAAAGGGAGGCATCGCCCCCCTTGGAACACAAAAAAACGGCTGGATGTTTAAGCAACTTGAACAGGCGGGTTGGGCCTTGGGATTTACCATGGATACGCCCATTCAAGAACTGGCTCCAGAAATTATTTCCACCCTGTTAAATGGGCATCCAGAACTCCTTAAATTCAAAAGTCCAATTTCTGGAATTAGCGGCAGTTTCCGATTTGATGGCATAGCTCCATTTATTGTCGAACAGGCCGATAACGAGCACAGCAGCCGCCTGAATCGCTGGGCGAAGGGATTCATGGAATACCAAAATTGCCCCACTTGCCTTGGCAGCCGACTTAAGCCCGAGGTGCATCATTTTATCTTAAACAAAGCCTCAATTGTAGATTTAGGACAAAAAAGCATCTTGGAATTGCAATCCTTCATGGAAGAGCTGCCTGCCACCCTAAACCCAAAACAAACGGCCGTCGCTTCAGAAGTTTTAAAAGAATTAAAACACCGAATCTCTTTTTTGCTGGAAGTAGGCCTGGGGTATTTAACCCTAAATCGCAGCGCAAAAAGTTTGTCGGGCGGAGAAGCCCAACGCATTCGATTGGCGACTCAAATTGGGTCAAAACTTGTTGGAGTGCTGTATATTCTAGATGAGCCCTCAATAGGGTTGCACCAACGAGACAACCACCGGCTAATTCAAGCCCTAAAAATCCTGCGCGATGCAGGCAATTCAATTTTGGTGGTTGAGCACGATAAAGACATCATGCTTGAATCTGATTTCATTTTAGATATGGGCCCTGGAGCTGGGATTCACGGAGGCACCGTTGTGGCCTCTGGAAGTCCAGACGAACTCATCGCTTTGAATTCCATCACCGCACAATACCTTTCTGGGAAACTGAGCCTTCAAGTCCCTTCGGTTCGGCGCCCAGGAAATGGAAAAGAGATTGAAATCAAAGGAGCCTCTGGCCACAATCTAAAATCGGTTAATACCCACATTCCTTTGGGGTGTTTTGTGTGCGTTACAGGTGTCTCTGGCAGCGGAAAATCCTCGCTCATCAATGAAACCCTATACCCCGTTCTGGCCAATGCCCTAAACCGAGCCGAATTAACCCACCTTCCTTTTCTTTCAATCAAAGGAATTAGCAACCTCGATAAGGTTATTCGGGTCGATCAATCTCCGATTGGCAGAACCCCACGCAGCAACCCCGCTACCTATACCGGCGTCTTCAACGACATCCGGCAGCTGTTCACCCTGCTTCCTGAATCAAAAATCCGCGGATACGCTCCCGGCCGTTTTTCCTTTAATGTTAAAGGAGGACGCTGCGAAACCTGTCGCGGTGGTGGCGTTGAAGTTATTGAAATGAATTTTTTGCCCGATGTAGAAGTAATGTGCCCCACTTGCCATGGAAAACGATACAACTCTGAAACCTTAGAAGTCAGGTATAAAGGCGCTTCTATTTCAGATGTCTTAGATATGACCTTAGAAAAGGCCGTCGTTTTTTTTGAACACATTCCTGCCATCTTTAAAAAAATATCGGTCTTAAACGAAATCGGTCTCGGCTATTTAACCTTAGGACAACGCTCTACTACCTTGTCTGGAGGCGAAGCTCAACGCGTAAAACTGGCGACCGAATTGCAGCGCCCCGGAACGGGAAACACCCTATACATCCTTGATGAACCTACCACCGGATTGCACTTTGAAGATGTTCGATTGCTGTTAAACGTCTTAGATAAATTGGTCGAAAAAGGCAATTCCGTGCTGGTTATTGAACACAACATGGATGTGATTAAATCGGCCGATTACCTCATTGATTTAGGTCCCGAAGGCGGAAACCAAGGCGGACAGGTGTTGTTTGAAGGTTTGCCAGAAGAGATGCTTTCCTTACACGAAAACCATACAGCTCGTTTTTTAGCAAAAGAATTGTGATCTTTCTACCCTAATTGAAGAATATGACAGAAAATGAAGAGTACGCCAAAAACGGCGAAGAAAAAATCAAGGACGCTTTTAAAGAAAAAGACTGGACAGAAATCCGTACCAACGATTCCTGGGCCTTATTCAAAATAATGGGCGAATTTGTGGAAGGATTTGAAAAAATGAGCAAAATTGGACCTTGCGTTTCCATTTTTGGCTCGGCGCGAACCAAAACCAACAATAAATACTACGACCTCGCTTCGGAAGTAGCCCTAAAACTAACCAAACAAGGCTTCGGAATTATTTCCGGAGGTGGCCCTGGAATTATGGAAGCAGCAAACAAAGGTGCCAAACTAGGCGGAGGCAAATCTGTGGGTTTAAACATTGAATTGCCTTTCGAGCAAGAGCCGAATCCCTTTATCGACCCCGATAAAAATTTGAATTTTGATTACTTCTTCGTTCGTAAAGTGATGTTCGTAAAGTATTCTCAAGGGTTTATCGTGCTTCCTGGCGGATTCGGAACCCTAGATGAATTGTTTGAATCCCTTACCCTGATTCAAACCTTTAAAATCGGGAAATTCCCCATTGTCTTAATGGGTTCTGATTATTGGTCGGGCCTGATTGATTGGATTAAAAAATCGCTGTTGGAGGCCGAAGGCAACATTAACCCTCAAGATTTGAATTTGTTTCAAGTTGCCGATACCGCTGATGAAGCCGTTAAAATCATTACCGATTTCTACAGCAAATACACCCTGAAACCGAATTTCTAAATCGGTTTTTCTGGAACCGAATCGCTTTGAAAGTCCGTTGTTGGGCTTGAATTAGCCTATGCCTTTGGTTTCTGTGCATTGCAACAAACATGGCCTCTGCTTGCTGCCTCTGTTTTATTACCGAGGCACTTTGTGGAAATTGGAGCCAATTCCAAGTAAAATCATCGGAGGTTGAAACCCACTTTCGTTCACTTGCATGGCCAAGTCTAATCGCAAATTGAACATTTCCAACGGGCGAACTGCGGCCAACAGCCGGTCTATGCCAAAAAACACCTCGGTGTAGGGAGTAAATAATGCGTCGGCCATCATCAAAACGTTCGCACCAACCAGGTAATTCCATCGAAGCGCCCGCAGCAAAGGAACCTCTTTCAATATGGTATGCTCAAAATCATGTTGCCAATGTCCTTCAAAATACGAGCCCCGGGTCGAATATGTATAATATCCCAAGCCCCTGAATTGGTCTAACGAAACGCGCTCCCGGGCATTGCCCAAAAAATAGGTTTGATCGCCTAAAAAATGGGTAAAATCCAAATAGGTAAGTCGATTCGCAAAGGCCATCCAACCCGAACGAAGCAACAGGGTGCTTCGCCCAAATAAGCCCAGATTAAATTCGTTGCGCAAGCTGAACAACCACCTTAAGTAGGATACATCGCTGTTCAAAAACCCCGGAACCCCCGCATCCATAAAAACCGACAACTCTATCCCTTTTGCATTTAAAACATGTTTGTCGCCCAAATACCGAATGTACCGCTGCTGCGGCCTAAAGGTAAGGCCACCTCGCAAAATCAATGCCGCATTGTTGATTAACTCATACCCTGGATTGCTTGTCGAATTCGGATTGTTGGGCGTGAAACTACCTCCATATAAACTTGAAATTGACCAAGAAAAATTGTTCTCCAAGGTGCTGCGAATGGCATACTCGGCCCCTGCTTGAACATAAAGGCCATTGATCAATTCCTGTTCATAATTCCAACTCAAAAACGCTTTCCGATACAATTTCATGAAATTCTGCCGGTAAAAAAGCGTGTAAAGGGTGTTGATGTAGTGGTTTATTGGCTCAGAAGAATTGATTTGAAACACATAACTGCCCCCTGCCAAGGTTAGTTTTATCCCCTTTCTCCGCGAAAACAATTCGGTTTTTACTTTGGCTTTGAATTCTTGGTCGGCAAAACCATACCTTAATTTCGGCGAAACACTCCACTCCCAGCCCCCCTCAAATCGCTTGTTAAACGAACAGCCCCATTTATAGGTGGGACCTTCTACGGTATTTATTTCAAACTGCTCGTTGAACAAGCCATCAAATCCAAACGCAGTTTGGGCTGCATAATCCCTAAAATTCCCGCCCAATATAGGGTGGTACCATTCAAATTGCCGACCTATTCCCCGACGCCCAGGCCGTACAATCCCTTTAAAATGGCTTGAATTCAGCAAGGAATCCATTTCACATATTTTCTGGAATTCAACTTCCTCGGCCTGAAAATGCCGACTAAAAAAGACGGAATCGAAATTCAGGGCATTTATAGGCATTGAGAAGCGCCTTTTGGTTTCCCGTTCCTGTTCGGCTCCCCAGCTTTTTACCGAATCAACCTCCGAGGTCCAGTCAAACGTCAGCGCCGCCCCATAAAATTGCTTCCAAGCCAAAACAACGCGCTTCGCTGGAACATACCCGCCTTGACCCGCCTGTTGCTGAAATTCCAATTTTACAGAATCCACCAAAACCAATCCAGCCTTTTTCCCCGCCGTCAATTTAAAGTTTACAACATCCCAATTTCCTTCTGCAATTTCAATTTCCCCCTGAAACGTCGGACTATTCCTGTTCCGCGGCAGCACCTGGATTACATACACCTTTTGCCCACCCTTATAATACCATTCGCTGCCTGAAAATCGATAGTAAAAAAAAGCATCCCAAGATAAAGGCGAAACAAAGGGAAACTCTGCAAATCCATTTAACCAAATGCGCTGCCGATACAAGTGAATTTCGGAAAACTGAGCCGATTGCAAGGCATAGGATTCAGGCTGCCCAAACATCCTGAAATCTGAAACCAACTCCGAATGAACCCCAGCCGAAGGTTGGGAATTTAATTCAGAAAAATACTGCAAAAAAAATCGAGTCCCCCTTTCGTGTGTATCGGGAACCGCGTCCCACAGCCACAGCCTTGGATACGTAGGCGGGGTATTTGTTACCCTCGATTTTGAACTTACCCGATGCCACATCGTAAAACTTCCCATCCGGTTTAAATTCAAATTTCGGCGCTGTATGGCTTGCTTCATCACAAAGTTGGGCATCGTTTCATCCGGCGATGGCAACACAGACACCGTTCGAAGCTCATGCTCTAATTTTTCCGAAAGTCGAAGGTCAACCTCTAAAGAATCTGACTTTTTATGGACCAGTATGCATTTCTTTTTTCGATTCAAATCAAGGTAAACACGAAATGAAGCATCCCTTGGAATGGCCAATCTAAATCGACCATTTAAATCGGTACTGCTAAAAATTTCCCAAGTTTGACCTTTAAAAATAAGGCCGGCAAATGGCAAGGGTTCGCCCTGCGCATCGCTCAATGTTCCCTGAAACGAATTTGTTTGAGCCCAGCAAACGGCATGCATCGATAATAAAAAGAGTAAAAACCCAAGGCCATGCCGCATAAGGCAAGATAAGAAAATATGCGGGCAGGCCTAAATCTGCTGGATTGTTATTTTGGGCGGGTTGCCGGGCTTTCGCCGGTAGTGCCCTTGGGCAAGCCTTGGGCCCAGCGGCTTTACGCGGGCTCCTAAAGTCGCCTGCGCAGCTCGCGGGCCCATGGCTTCCCTGCAGGGCAGCTACCTGGCTCAATCCCGCCCGCGGGCGGCTCCAAAGAAAATTCGTCCTACTTAAAAATCTGCGTTTCGCGGCTACTAATACAAAATTACCACCTGCCCATTTCCACTCTGAACTCCACCTTGGTTTATTTGGTTGGTTCCATTATTGTAACTTCCGCCGCCGCCGCCCGACCCATTTACCCCTCCGGCGCCGCCGCCAGAGTAGCCACCACCTCCCCCACCACAATTGCAGTAGCCTCCGCCTACTGACCCTCCGCCACCACCCAAACCATAAACTCCTTGAGTTGTTGTAGTCATATTTGAAACTCCATTGGTTCCGGTTGATCCATTTGCCCCAGCATTCAAGCCTTTTCCACCATAAGCGAAATTACTGCCTGAATAAACAGTGCCGCCGCCATCTCCTCCATTGTTGCCACCTGCCCCTCCTCCGTATTCACCAGTTGAACCAGATGTTGAAGTAGTACCAGCCAAGCCCCCAAAATTTTGAGCGTTGTTGATGCCTCCACCCCCACCTGCAATAATCCATGGACTTCCTTGAACCAAGACGCCTGAACCTCCCCCTCCTCCTCCTGAATCCCCGTTGGTATTTCCCTGTTTTCCCACAACTATTGTTAAAACTGTACCTGGATTTACTTGAAAATCCCCTTGCATTCGTGCCCCTAAACCACCCTGACTCCCTCCTTGAGAGTTTCCACCCTTGCCTCCTGAAGCCTGAATTCGAATGGTGGTTGCGCAAGCTGGAACTGTCCAGTTCTGAACCGAGCCCGTGTACGAAAAAGACACGGAACTTTGAAGTGGTGGTGGACAGGCATTCACCGTGATATTTTGAATTGAAGAAGAAAAACAACCAGGGTAAAGCGTTGCAGTTAATCCCACATTGTAATTTCCTGCCTGAGTCCAGGTTACACCTTGGGTGGCTTGGGTCGAATTTGCCGGTGTTCCACTTGAAAAAGTCCAGGAATAACTCGCTCCTAACTGCAATGCTGTAAATTGTGCCTGACTATTAATGGAAGGACTTTGTGGATTTACAGTAAACGTACTATCAGGAAAGGCAACTAAAACCGGAAGCGTGGTCGAAGGTGAATTTCCGCAACCATTTTGAGCCACCACAGAAACTGTTCCTGATGCTTGCCCTAACGCAACTTGAATGCTGTCGCTTCCTATCCCTGATATGATGGTGCTGCCACTAGGAAATGTCCATTGGTATTGGGTTGCTCCAAGAACAGATGTGCTTGAAAATGAAACCGTATCGCCCGGACAAATTTGCACAGGACCTTGAATACTTGTTGGAGCTGCAGGTGCAACTGTACATTCGCAGGCAATGCTTTTCCAGCCCGTTCCTGGAAAATAAATTTCTAGACATCGATTGCTGACATTAAATACCTGCAGTCCAGTAGCGGGACTTGAAATTGCATTTCGTTGTGCAGTGGTTAATCGATTTATCATTAATCCTAAGTTGGTGTCAAGAAGATGCAAACTTGCGGTGGGAACTATACCCAATGAAGTGTCACCAATTGATACCGTTTGGCTAAACCCAGACCTACAAATAAGAATCAAAGAACCAATCCAAACGATTTGTTTTAAATAAAGCACATGTATTTTCATGGGGCTAATCGCTGTTTCTTCAAAAGTAAATAAAAACCAATCTAGCCTTATTGTCTGAATGTTATAAATGAAGACTACCCCTCTTCAATGCCTTTTTTCAACAAATGGGCATAAAAACCACTGCGCTCCAGCAATTCAAAATGGCTGCCCTGTTCCACAATTTTCCCCTTTTCTAAAACCACAATCGAATCCGCATGCTTGATTGTTGACAATCGATGCGCAATGACCAAGGAAGTCCGGTTTTGCATTAGTCGGGTCAATGCCTCTTGCACCAAACCTTCCGAAGCGTTGTCTAAGCTGCTGGTGGCTTCGTCTAAAATCAACAGGGCCGGATTGGCAAGCATGGCCCTAGCAATCGCAATGCGCTGACGCTGCCCCCCACTCAATCGCATTCCCCTTTCACCTACCTTTGTTTCGTAGCCCTCCGGAAATTCAACAATAAAATCGTGAGCGTTTGCCGACTTAGCTGCGTTTTCAATCTCTTCCTGAACGGCCCGAACATCACCATAACGTATATTCTCAGCAATGCTGCCGCTAAACAGTATTATTTCCTGTGGTACATACCCTATGAAACTTCGATAATTGCGCAAATCCATGGATTCTATCGGTTCATTCCCCCAAAATATTGTTCCAGATTGGGGAGCATAAAATCGAAGCATTAAATACGCAAGGGTTGATTTCCCTGCCCCGCTTCGTCCAACCAATGCCGTGGTTTTTCCTTCCAGAATTTCCAGGTTTAAATCTGCCAACACCTGAACTCCTGTTCGATTTGGGTATTCAAACGACACATGGGCAAAACGAAACGAACCTTGGGGAGCTGGAATTTTGGGGGCAGGTGCACTTGGCAGATCCAGTTCTGGCTGGGCTTCCATAATGTCGAGCAAATGCTCGGTGGCTCCTATAGACTTTTGAAGCTGCGCATAGGTTTCAGCCAAACCACCAGCCGAACCCGCCATTAAGGCACTCAACATAAAAAATCGAAACAAATCTCCGGTACTGATTTCGCCTGTGGCCACCAACTTGCCCCCAAACCAAACCAAACCAACAATGCTACCAAAAATAAAAACGACAATAAAGGTGGCAAAAGTGCCACGTGCTATGGCATTCCGCATTCCCGTTTGCACCACTTGGTCCGTTTTATGTTTGTACTTAGAAAACTCCCACCATTCTGTGGTAAACGCTTTTACGGTGGCTATTCCACTCAGAACCTCTTCCAAAAGGGCGGTGGATTCTGCCACTTCATCTTGGGCCTTTTTGCCAAGTTTGCGTACATAACGCCCAAAAACAACAGCAAGCACGGCCATGGCAGGCAAAGTAGCCACCATAAACAAGGCCAGTTTAAATGAGGTTCCCATTAAAATCACAACGGTGCCTACAATTGTAATGACCTGCCGAACAAACTCAGCCAAATAGGTGGTTAATGTGCTTTGCACCGAAGCTACATCGGCACTGATTCTGCTCGAAATTTCACCGGTGGTTCGTTCTGAAAACCAACCCATGGGCAAAGACAACAAAGAGGCAAATACATCTTGCCTTAATTTGGCCATGCTTCTTTCGGTTACGTACGAAAAAGTATAGATGCGAACGAAAGAGGTTAGGCCTTGCAACACTAAAATGCCCAGCAAAAAAAGGGTGATTTTTCCTATTTCATCGTTCAAACGATCCGTCTGAACATCTATTAAATCGCCCAACGATGAAAACAGCATCAATCCCGATATGCTCGAAATGACCAAAGCAAACAAGCCCAAGCCAAAAATCAATCGGTAGGGTTGAATGTACCGGAACAACCGGGCCGACCGAAGAATTGAAGCTCGGCTGATTTTTACTTTTAGGCTGTGTTTGGTTTCGCTCATCCCAGCACAATATTCACAATCCGACCTGGAACCACAATCACTTTCCGAAGCGTCTGCCCTTGCAGCCACTTCTTTGCCTCTGCATGGCTTAGCACTTCCTGTTCAATTTCACTGGGACTCAGCGAAAGAGGCAATGTCAAATCAAAACGCTTTTTTCCATTAAAAGAAACAGGATAACTGAATTGGTCTTCAACCAAATGCTTCTCTTCAACCTTCGGAAATTCTTGTTTGCAAGCCAATCCGACTCCGCCCATTTTTTCCCACAACGCTTCCGCTATAAATGGTGCAAATGGAGACAAGGCCAAACTAAACGGTCTGAATATTTCGATGGATTTGCACTTCTGATCCAGCAATTCATTTAAGCAAATCATAAAGGCACTAATGCAGGTGTTCATAGACATGTCTTCAATGTCCTGGTGTAGCCTTTTTAGCAGGGTGTGCAGGGATTTCAATGCAGCCGGTTCGGGGCTGTCCGATGTCAATACGCAATGCCCTCCCTCCGAAATGCAATGCCTCCACACCCGGCGCAAAAATTTATTGACGCCTTCAATTCCCTGGGTGTTCCAAGGTTTGGATTGTTCTATAGGCCCCAAAAACATTTCATACATCCTCAATGTGTCTGCACCATAATCCTCAACAATGGCATCTGGGTTGACCACATTGAATTTGCTTTTTGACATTTTTTCAATTTCAACCCCACATTTCAATACACCCTCTTCTAAAACCAACAAATGAGGTCTTGCCTCGGGAAAAATAGCCAACACTTGTTCCGGAAGCAAGGCATCATCGTGCACAACATTCACATCTACATGCAAAGCTTGAAATCCCTTTTTAGAGGTTGGAACTAGACCGGCCGACACATATTTGCCGGTTGAGGTTTCGCGGTACACCAAATTTGACCTTCCCAAAATCATACCCTGATTCACCAGGCGCTTGAATGGCTCATGCCCAGGCACATAGCCCAAATCATACAGAAACTTATGCCAAAATCGAGCATACAATAGGTGTCCAACCGCATGTTCGGTTCCACCAATGTACACATCTACTTGCTTCCAATAGTTCAGGGCCGCTGAAGAGGCAAAATGTTCATTGTTTTTGGGGTCCATGTAACGCAGAAAATACCAACTGCTGCCCGCAAATCCGGGCATGGTATCGGTTTCCCGAATACCTTCGGGCAATTCTGTCCATGCCTTGGCCTTGGTGAGCGGCGATTCTGGCCTTCCGGTCGGCTTAAAATCTTCCATGTGAGGAAGTTCCACTGGCAAATCTTGAACATCTACCGCTTTGGCAATTCCAGTTGAATACACAATGGGGAAGGGTTCGCCCCAGTAGCGCTGCCGACTAAAATTGGCGTCTCTAAGTCGGTAATTCACGGTCTTTAGCCCCAATTTCTTCGCTTCTAAATGGGCCAACATGGCCGAAATCCCCTCTTTCACTTCCAATCCATTCAGAAAATCAGAGTGCATTAATCGGCCTTCTTTGCTTTCATAAGGGAGCGATTCATCTTCGGGCAATTCAATAACAGGAAGAATAGGCAGACCAAAGGCCATTGCAAATTTATGGTCGCGGGTGTCGTGTGCTGGCACCGCCATGACGGCTCCTGTTCCATAACCCGCCAACACATAATCGCCCACCCAAATGGGCAATTCTTTCCCTGAAATGGGGTGCAAAGCATACGAACCCGTAAAGGCTCCTGTTGCCTGTTCTGATCCAGCTTGGCGTTCGCGTTCTGAGCGATTTGATGCTTGCTTTGCATAGGCCAAGGCTTCCTCAAAGCCAAATTTCACCACCTCAGCAAGCAGGGGATGCTCGGGAGCCAATACCATAAAGCTGACCCCGAATAGAGTGTCGGGGCGGGTGGTAAATACCTCCAGTACAATTTCGGAATTTGCAACCTTAAAGCCCAAGGAAGCACCCTCTGATTTTCCAATCCAATTGGATTGCATTTCTTTCATCGCTGCCGACCAGTTCAATCCTTCTAGGTCGAGCAACAAACGGTCAGCGTACGTTGAAATACGCAAAAACCATTGCTTTAAACGTTTTTTTTCTACTGCATGCCCACCCCGTTCCGAAAAACCATCTTTTACCTCATCGTTGGCTAGAACGGTCCCCAAGGCTTCACACCAATTTACCCAGGCATCTGCTTGATAGGCCAATCGGTAATTCATGGCAATTGCGGCTTGCTTTTCTGAATCAAATTGATTCCATTCATCCGCAGAAAATGCATCGTGCGCAGTTCCAAGAAACGGATGGTTTGAGCTGCCAAAGTGCCGAAAATGACCAAAGAGTTCTTCAATGGGGGCCGCTTTTTGCAAGTCACCCCGATAAACGTGGTTGAAAAGCTGCAAAAAAATCCACTGGGTCCATTTGTAATAATTGGGATCTGAGGTAGTAACCGAGCGGTTCCAATCGTACCCCAATCCGAGCAATTCCAACTGCTGTCTGTACCGGTCTATGTTTTCTTTGGTGGTTTCCTCGGGGTGCCGGTTGGTTTGAATGGCATATTGTTCAGCAGGCAAACCAAAGGCATCAAATCCCATGGGGTGAAGCACACAGTAGCCGCTCATTGTTTTGTATCGAGCCAGAATGTCAGAGGCAATATATCCGAGGGGGTGTCCAACATGCAATCCCGCCCCTGATGGATAAGGAAACATGTCTAAAACGTAAAAAGAGGGTTTTGAAGGGTCTTCCGCAACTGCGTAGGCTTTGTGTTCTGCCCATTTATCTTTGGCATTGAGCTCAATCTCCCTGAAGTCGTATTTCATAGCTGCAAATATACAAAGCCCTTATTTGCAAAAGCAGAAATTCTAGTTCATTGCCATTAGCCTATTCTACAAATATGGTATGCCGTTTGCTGTTTATGCCTAAAGGCATCCATTTTCGTTCAATTGAAAAAATCAACTGGTATTTCCCCTTAATTGCGGGGGCCAGAATTGAAATAGAGCGCGTCGTTTTTTCCTGAGCAGGATTCCAAAGGCCAACAAAACTATTCCCAGAAATGCGCTGTCCATTTTTTAAAAAATGGTAGGCAATGTTGCAGGATGTTGGAATTTTATTGCCCAGGCGATCTGAACGCTCTATTGAAATTTCAATTTTCTTCGTTTGGTTTGCTTGCCAGGATTGGGGAAGATTCAGGGGAATAATCTTGGTTTTAGGAAAATACCAGAACGTTGAATCGATCGTATAATAGAAGGTAGCCCCCGTTTTTGTTTGAATTGAATCTAAGTCCTTGGAAGCCCAGTTTACGTGCAGCAAAACGGGGCTGCCAAACCATGTTTCATGCCGATTTAATAAATCAAATTGGCTGCGGCGGCCCATGGCATTGCTTAAAGTTGATGCTGGTTTTTGGGAATAAAACAAAAACTTAGATGCCTTTTGATATGAATTCATAAAAACAACGGGACGTTCTTTGGCAATGCGATCTAGCTGCCCAACCCATTCCTTTTGACCGTACACCTGATTCAAAAAAGGGATGCGGTAAGGCAAAACATCATATACCAGCACCAAACGTCCTAAAATTAGGATTGGAATACTAAACCACAATCCCCTAAAGACAATCCGATGTGCAGAATCTGCCTCCTCCCAATTTTTAAACAGGGCTACCAATAGAAACGGAAAAACACCCAATGACCAATTTCCTTCAACATGCCCAAAAAAAGTAAAAAGGAAAAGGAAAATAAACACGGAAACCGCTGTTTTTAAAAAAATTGAATCGACCGGGTCGTTTGGCCATTTATTTCGGCTGGTTTTTAAAAGAAGGATCGCCAAAATTGGCCCCAATAGCAGAAATTGGCCCAGGATGAATGTGGCTGTTTGTTGCCATTCATACCCCTTGGAATTTCTGTAACCAAAATGATACGCAAGGGTCGGAAAATCATGTTGAATCAGCCAAATTACGTGAGGTAAATACAGAATAAACCCTATGCCAATTGCTAAATAAAAGGTTGGCCTTTTAAACATGTTATGTGCAAACACAAATAGGAATAAAACAAACAATGCACCGTGGTACTTCGCATACAATACCGCTGCAGCTGCTATGCCAAGAGCGATGGCGTTGTATGCATTAGATTTTTTATGGAAATGTTTTATTGCAAGTAAAAATAAGGTGAGTGTGAACAGAAATGGGGTGTCGGGAACGGCCCAAAATCCAGAGAATTGAAAAACGGGAATACTAAATACAAGCGCTAAAAAAAGCAGGGGGAATTTCGGAGAAATCAAATGTTCTAGCAGGCGTATGGTTATCAAATGAAAGAGAACCATCAAAAGCCTTACCCCCAATTCGGATTTAAAAACGGCATATCCCAAAAAAATGCTCCAAGCAATGAAGGGAGGGTGATCGTGATAACCCAAGGATACATTTTGGCTGTAAACCCAATAATAGGCCTCATCGTCCAGCAATTCGGTAAAAGAGGCCGACCAAATCAAGCCGAGGGTCCAAACAAAATAAATACCGTACCGAATGAATTTTACGTTTCTATCGCCAAGAAATCCAAGGTTTTGTTGAAGCAGGTTCATGGTGCACAATCAAACTAAAGCCTACCCTTTAAAAACGGGAAATCGGACATCAAACGTTCCTTCAGGTTTTCTATGGCTTGAAGGTGCTCGTTTGGGCTTGACATAGGCAAGTGGCGTTCTAGGTCTCTTAAAGCCATAATCTGCCTGAATATCTGCTTTGTTTCGGTTGAAAAACTTGCGGAATAAAAATACGTAAATATATAATCCTGAGCGAATTTGCTTGGATGGGCTAAATCTTCGGTATAAAACCGATAATCCCTTAAATCTTCGGTTAAAATTTCAAATGCCGGAAAGCAATGCACCTGAGAATTCTGGGTACACAATTCATGGGCTGCCACATTCAGAATGGATTTGCTTAATGCATTTTCGCTCAATCCATCTCTAAGATGCTTAACGGGACTAACGCTGAGAATGATGTTTACATTTGAATTCACATTCCAAATGGCATCAAATGCGTTTTGCAACGATGTTCGAATTTCATCTACACCAGCCCGTTTTCGGACAAACCTAGAGGCGGGCAGTTTATGGCAATTTGCCACGGGTTTGCCAGAGGCAATGTCTTCGAAATAATGCGCGGTTCCTAAGCTCAGAAAAAGGAACTGCGCTTGAACCAAAGCCCTTGCGCACTGGCTTCGGGCTTCTTCCATTTTTTCGGCGGCTTGAAACTTATTGCTGCCAGAAAAATTCCCGTGGTGGTCTAGGCTCATCCAACGGTGGTTGTATTCTTCTAAAACAGGCCAATTTGATGGCATTTCACACCAACTGTGAAGCATGGTTGCCAAGGAAAAAGGGTGGTAAAGAATCCCATGCGAAGGGGGGATGGTTAAAAAGCCGCCCCTCTGTAGCCGTACTTCGATCAGTTCGGCGAAACAACTTCCAGCCAGCAAAATGGGCTGCTCATAATTCAGTTTAGGCAAAACAAATTCTGGAAATTCAGTTCTGAATTTTACCATAAACCAGAATTGGAGGTGGATTGGGACTCTTCGTAGCCCGCATCAATGGGAAGATTGGGGTTTCGGCAAGCGGCTACGGCTAGTTCATCGCACCGGTTGTTTTCTTTGTTGCTGGCATGGCCTTTTACCCAGTGAAAGGTAAGGTTGAATTTAGGAGCAATCGAATGGTATAGCAGCCATAAATCTTTGTTTTTTTTGCCTTTAAAACCTGTTTTAAGCCAGGTTTTAAGCCAACCTTTGGTGATGGAATCAATGACGTATTTGCTGTCAGAGAAAACGTGGACGGGGTGCTCCGTTGTTTTAAGGAATTGAAGGGCCCGAATTACAGCGAGCAATTCCATCCGATTGTTGGTGGTGCGACGAAATCCTTCCGAATGTTCTTTTCTATGGCCATTGAAAAGCAACACCACTCCAAGGCCTCCAGGGCCAGGGTTTCCGCTTGCGGCACCATCTGTATAAACATGAACCATATCTCAAAAGTAATAGAAGAGGTAGAGCTTGGCACCCAAAAAAAGAAATAAAAAAGGGGGCCGAAGCCCCTTTTTTTTAATCAAACTTACTTGACTTCTTCAAAATCGACGTCGGTAACGTCATCGGTTCCGTCCTTGGTTCCTGCATCGGAGCCGGGATTTGCAGTTCCGCCGGCGTTGTCGTTTGCATACATGGCCGACACCACATCTCCAAACACCTTATTCAGCGTATCCATGGCCGCATCAATGGCGGTCAAATCATTGGATTGATGCGCATTTTTCAGGGCTTCTAGGGCCTCGTTTATGCCGGCTTTTTTATCGTCTGGCACTTTATCGCCGCTTTCACGCATGAACTTTTCAACTTGAAAAATAAGGCCGTCGGCGGCATTTATTTTCTCGGCCCGTTCTTTGGTTTTTTTGTCGGCATCGGCATTGGCTTCGGCTTCGGCTTTCATTTTTGCAATTTCGTCTTCCGACAAACCGCTAGAGGCTTCAATCCGAATGGATTGTTCTTTGCCTGTTGCTTTGTCTTTGGCCGAGACATGTAGAATTCCATTGGCGTCAATGTCGAAGGTTACTTCCACTTGAGGGATTCCGCGTGGGGCGGGCGGAATGTCGGCCAAAACAAATCGGCCAATGGTTTTATTTTGATTGGCCATGGGCCGTTCGCCTTGAAGCACATGGATTTCGACCGAGGGCTGGTTGTCGCTGGCGGTAGAAAAAACCTCTGATTTGCGCGAAGGAATGGTGGTGTTTGAATCGATGAGTCGAGTCATTACGCCCCCCATGGTTTCAATACCAAGGCTTAGGGGAGTAACATCCAAAAGCAGAACGTCTTTCACATCGCCCGAAAGCACGCCCCCTTGAATACCTGCCCCAATCGCTACTACTTCATCTGGGTTCACTCCTTTGCTGGGAGCCTTGCCAAAGAAATTTTCTACGGCCGCCTGAATGGCTGGAATGCGGGTTGAGCCACCTACCAAGATAATCTCATCGATATCTGAAGCCGACATATTGGCATTTTTCATGGCCGATTTGCAAGGTTCAATGGTACGGCGAATAAGGTCGTCGGCCAATTGTTCAAATTTGGCCCGGGTCAATTTTCGAACCAGGTGTTTCGGAACCCCATCAACCGGCATAATATAAGGCAGGTTGACTTCGGTTTCGGTAGAGCTAGAGAGCTCAATTTTGGCTTTTTCGGCGGCTTCTTTTAGCCGTTGCAAAGCCATAGGGTCTTTGCGCAGGTCAATGCCCTCATCCGACTTAAACTCCTCGGCCAACCAATCAATGATTTTTTGGTCGAAGTCGTCGCCTCCAAGGCGGGTATCGCCATCGGTAGATTTGACTTCAAACACGCCGTCGCCAAGTTCTAGAATGGAAACGTCGTGGGTACCGCCGCCGCAATCAAAAACCACCACGGTCATGTCTTTGTTTTGCTTGTCTAAGCCATAGGCCAGGGCCGCTGCAGTGGGTTCGTTGATGATGCGTTTAACGGTAAGCCCTGCAATTTCGCCTGCTTCTTTGGTAGCTTGGCGTTGGGCATCGTTAAAATAGGCTGGCACGGTAATTACAGCTTCTGTAACCGATGTCCCTAAATAGTCTTCGGCCGTCTGCTTCATTTTTTGAAGAATCATTGCAGAAATTTCCTGAGGGGTGTAATTTCTGTCGCCAATGGCTACCCTAGGGGTATCGTTGTCTCCTTTAACCATTTTGTAGGGAACGCGAGCGAATTCTGCACGCACATCGTCAAAACGGCTTCCCATAAAACGCTTTATAGAATAAATGGTGCGTTCAGGGTTGGTAATGGCTTGCCGTTTGGCGGCATCGCCCACCTTTCGTTCTCCGTTGTCAAGAAATGCTACGATAGAGGGGGTAGTGCGTTTCCCTTCGCTGTTGGGTATTACGACAGGTTGATTTCCCTCCATTACGGCAACACAAGAATTGGTTGTGCCAAGGTCGATTCCAATAATCTTTCCCATAATTGAATTTTTTATTGAGTAAAATTTTCCCCTCCATATCCAAAATCATTCCACAGAAAAAAATGGCAAAAATTGGCGGAAAGCAGTACAAAATGCCTCCTTTTTGGCGGTTTTTACCCAGATAAAACTGCCATAATGACATTTATGGTGTGGCAGCGTTGGAGTAAGATGCTATTTATGGGGCAGCTGCAAGCGGAATTGGGGGGCTGTGTGGTTTTTTTGAAAGGTAGCCGCATTCATTTGGAAGCGGCAGGGATTGAACCGGGTAGCACGCAAAGCGAAAGGTGATGGGGCGCGTGGTGCGGAGGCGACTTTAGGAGCCCCCGTAAGCCCGCTGCCCCACCACCTTTTGCTGCGGACTACCGGTGAAAGCCCGGCTGCCGCCCCAAAAAAAGAAATTTAAAAGCCGAACTAAAACGCAATAAAATTTTCTTTGATGGCCGAAATAACGAGGTCAACGTTGTTGCGTGCACTGAATTTTTTCATGAGATTTTTGCGGTGGGAAGCGACCGTATGTGCGGAAATGAAGGTTTTATCGGCAATTTCATTGTTTGTTAGGCCTTGGGAGATCAATTCTAGGATTTCAATTTCGCGGGCCGACAGCCGAACGGTGCTGTCGGTATCGACTTGAGACAGCGATTTTACAGGGGTTTTATTGAGTTTTAAGACATTTGAGCAAAAGAAATTTTTTCCTTGCAGAATGGTATTTACCGCATCCATGATTTCCTGATGGTCGCATTGCTTTAAAATGTACCCATGAACGCCCATGCTGAGCAGCCGAATGATTTCGTTGGCATCTTCATTGGTATCTAAGACCAAGATTTTTTTAGCGGGCAGCCTTTGCCTCAATTCTTCGATGCTTTCAACAACAGAAACGCCTTGAATATTGAGGCCAACCACCACCACATCGGGCTGAGCCGATTCGATTAGGTCGAGCATATTTACCAATTCATCGGATTCGCCAACGACTTCAAATCCGTTTTGCGCTGAAAAAATGGTTTTTAGTCCTTGGCGAACCAAATAATGGCTATCTGCGATGAAAATTCGGATTACCGGCGGGTTGAGCATAGATAGGGATTAAATGGTTGGTTTGCCAAGGGCTTTGCAGATTAGAGCCAACTGACCTGCATGGGCATTTTCGTGGCGAATGTGGTGCGCAATTATGGCTCTTATGGAATCTTCGCCTCCAAAATCCATTCCGGAGCTGCTGGGTTTGCAGAAATCGGAATCGGTTAGCGTGGAGATGTGCATTTGGGCTCGGTTTTGAATTTCGTTCAGGGCCTCTAAAATTTCGGCAAAAGAGGGGGCTTCGTTTTCTGTAAGGCCTTTTCCACCTATACCGTAGGCTCTAGACCAAGCCAATTTTAATCGTTCAGCGCCCGTGGAATGGAGGAGTAAAAAATTGGCACTCACTGCCAAATGGGCCGCAATCCAAAGAATACTGTTCATGGAACTGCCTTGCAGATTGAATGTTTGGTGGAGTTTTTCTTCCTTCAATTTGCTTAGATACCCCAGGGTTTGTTCTCGGGTTTTTTGAAGCATTAAAATCCAAGTTTGCGACTCAGTCATGGGCATTTGAATTTGAAACGAAATGGGCCAAAACCTCCATTTCTGTTCGAAACGCGAGGCATTTTTGTCCAAATTTTTGCAGGTGATCGGCTTGCAATTGTGGGGCGAAATTCAAGTGGTACTCCTGAAGCTTTTCCTTTGAGTTGGCGGTGTATTGAATGGAGTAACTCAATCCGCCTTGGTCTTGGTCCGATTCCATTTTGCTGATGCGCGCTTGGGTAAAGCAGCCGGTGTTCATTACGTCGGGAATGTGTTGGTTTACCATGTAATTTAACCAATCCGCCTCAACGCTGGGTTCAACATGCACCGTAACATTGTAAATTCTCATTCGACCAAATTTTGGTGGGTTAGCAAATAAACAAGGGCATCGAAGGGTTGGTTTAGGTCAAGCAAATGAATGGCAATTTGAATGGGGCTAAGGTGATTTAGGGGCAGCAGCAATTGTTTATGGGCGCTGCTTTGTGCCAAATCGGTGGCCTTTTCAAGGCTAGGCAGGAATTCCAGGTTTCCGAGTTTTCCTAAATGGTTTCCGGTTAAAACAGAATGGTTTCTGATGAATTCGGGGAGGGCGTCGATTCCAATTCCTGCTGGACCTGCCGGTTTTGGGACTTCGAAAAAGGCATCGCCTTGGGCTCTTACATACCAATTTCCGCCGGCACGCGCTACGGCGTCGAGTTTAAACGGGTCTATTTTATTGTTGTTGTCAAGGATTCGATGTGCCATGTGCACCTTAACAATTTGGCAAACCACCAAATTGCCGGCACCGCCCTCCTGGCCGGTTTCCAGTACCTGAATAACTTTGGCTTCGAGCTGAAAGGGCGATTCGGCCACCCTGGGCGGCTTCACCAGGTCGGATTTAAGCATAGTAAATCCGGCCTTAATAAATTCATTTACGCCTTTGGGGAATTCAACACTGGAAAGGGATACTTGTTGCACCATGGAATAGTCAACAATATTGATAACAACCTCGCGGGTATCTAAGGCGTTTTCGAGGGTGTGTTTAATGGTATTGTCGCGCACTCGGCGGGCAGGAGAAAAAACAGCAATGGGGGGATTTGCTCCAAAAACGTTAAAGAAACTATAGGGGCTAAGGTTAATATTGCCTTGGGAATCTATGGAAGAAACGAAGGCAATGGGACGGGGTGAGACACCGGAGAGCAGGTGAGCGTGGAGTTCAGCAACGGGAACATCACCGGGAATAATGCTAAGAAAATCATTCATTGAACACCCCCATGGTTTCAAATTTCTGGATGCGCTCTTTAATGCGCTTTTCCGGATTCATTTTTAGCAGTTTGGGGAGCAGTTCTAGGATGGTGTTTTTGACTTGGTTAAAAGCCCCTTGGTGGTCTCGGTGGGCTCCCCCCAAGGGTTCTTTAATGATTCCGTCAATCAATTTAAGTCCAAGCATATCTTCGGCGGTCAACTTCAGGGCCGATGCCGCTTGTTCTTTGTTGTCCCAGGTTCTCCAAAGGATGGAGGAGCATGATTCAGGAGAAATAACTGAATACCAGGTATTTTCGAGCATTAAAATGCGATCTCCGATTCCAATACCAAGGGCTCCGCCCGAGGCCCCTTCACCGATGACGATGCAAATAACGGGCACAGAGAGTTGGAACATTTCGATGAGGTTTCGGGCAATGGCTTCGCCTTGGCCGCGTTCCTCGGCTTCCAGTCCTGGAAATGCGCCTGGGGTATCAATCAAACAGACAATAGGCAGGCCAAATTTTTCGGCCATCTTCATGAGTCGAAGCGCTTTTCGGTATCCTTCGGGGTTTGCCATGCCAAAATTGCGGTACTGCCTCATTTTGGTATTGATGCCCTTTTGTTGTCCGATGAACATGCAATTGTAGTTGCCTATTTTGCCCAAACCGCCAATCATGGCTTTGTCGTCTTTGACATTTCGGTCGCCATGGAGTTCCTGAAAATCCCCTTGGGTTAGGGCCTGAATGTAGGCCAAAGTGTAAGGGCGGTCGGGATGCCGGCTAAGCTGAACGCGTTGCCAGGGGCTAAGGTCTTTAAAAATCTGTTTGGTTTTTTCCCGAATCTGTTCTTCCAATTCAGCGATGGCCGGATTTAAATCCGCACCGGTTGAAAGCGCTGTTTCCTTCAAGCTAATTAGGTCGGCTTCCAATTTTTGGATGGGCTCTTCAAAATCGAGGTAATTCATAATGAACGTAGTTAGCGTTGGGCAAATTTAGCCAAAATAAATCCGATGCCTACATAGATGAAATTAGGAAGCCAAACGCCAAGCCAGGGGGTCAAGACGCCATTTAGGGCAAAACTAACGGTCATTTTTTGAAGAAAAATATACGCAAAAGCCAGGGCTACCCCAGCTGCCAATTGAATTCCGATGCCTCCCCTAGCCTTTCTTGAACTGATGGGAACAGCGATAAAGGTTAGAATTAGGGCCGAAATGGGGTTTGCTTGCCGGCCGTGTTTTTCGATAAGATAGAAGGGCAAATAAATAGAACCGCTTAGGGTTTGGAGTTCAATAAATTCGTTGAGTTCGCTGTTTCCGAGAGCTTCGACAATTTTAATGTCGCGTTGCAGCATGTTGGGGGTAATGGGCAAAATGGTGTCCCAGTTTTCGAATGAGCGGGTTACCACCGTTCCGTTGTTGTGCCAACGCCGAGCAACTCCAAGATAAAAACGCCAGGAACCGGATAGGCTGTCGTAAAATCCTTCTTTGGAAAGGATTTTGTATTTCAGATTAAAATTGCTGTCGATGCGTTCATAGCAAAATCGGCCGGCCGATTTCCGGTGTTGATTGTACATATCGGTGAAAACGAATTCGCCAGGGCTAAGTTGAAGGTGAAGATTGGGGCTTGCCCCTACTCCTTTTCTAAAGTAGGTGGATTCGAATTCCAACCGTTCTCGATTGGCCTGAGGAATGACGAAATTTGTAAGGGCGTAGCTCAGAGATGCAACCAGGGTAGCCGCCAGAATAAAAGGGAAAAGCAAACGCCAATAGCTCCAGCCTGAATTCAGAATGGCAACGATTTCCATTCGGTAAGCCATTCTAGAGGTAAAATAGATAACAGAAATAAAGATGAAAAGAGGGCTAAATAAATTGCCGAAATAGGGGATAAAATTGGCATAATACTTCCAAGTGATTTCAGATGCAGAGGGCGTAGCGCCGTATTTCCCCATAAAGCCATCGAGCTTTTCACTGAAGTCAAAAACCACAGTAATGGATAAAATCAAGAGAATGGCAACAAAGAAGGTTTGCAAGAACTGCCGAATAATGTACCTATCTATTTTGCCAAAAAATCCCATGGCACTTAATTTCTATGTTTGAGTAAAGGAAGAACGGCCTTCTTCCAATGGGCAAAGCTGCCCGCCAAAATTTCCATTCGAGCCTGTTTCATTAAATCTAGGTAAAAATGGAGGTTGTGTAAGGTAGCAATTTGCGCGGCCAGTCGTTCATTTACCGTAAATAAATGCCTTAAATAGGCTTTGCTGTACTCTTGGTCGGCAAACAAAGTGCTGCGTTCATCAATGGGGCTAAAATCGCGGTCCCATTTCTTGTTTTTCATATTAAAGATACCCTGCCAGGTAAAAAGCATGCCGTTTCGGCCGTTTCGGGCAGGCATAACGCAGTCGAACATATCAATTCCCCGGTCGATTCCTTCCAACAAATTTTCAGGGGTTCCCACCCCCATTAAATATCGGGGTTTGTTTTCTGGCAATATGGGGCATACATTTTCAATCTGTTCGTACATCATTTCGGCGGGTTCTCCCACCGACAACCCTCCAATTGCAACCCCCTCTAAATTCGGCAAATCGGCAATAAAAGAGGCACTTTGCTTGCGTAAATCTGAATAAACTCCGCCTTGAACAATAGGAAAAAGGGCTTGATGATGCCCGTACAACGGTTCGGTTGAATCCATTTGTTGCCGGCAACGAACCAACCAACGCTGGGTCAATTCTAGGCTTTTTTTTACGTAATCCTGCGATGCCGGATAAGGGGGGCATTCGTCAAAGGCCATGATGATGTCGCCCCCTATTTTTCGTTGAATGTCGATGACGGACTCGGGGCTAAAGAAATGTTTTGAGCCATCGATGTGCGACCGAAAAAGAGCTCCCTCTTCGGTCAACTTCCGCATGTTGGTTAAAGAAAACAATTGATAGCCCCCCGAATCTGTTAGAATGGGGCGGTCCCAATTCATAAAAGAATGCAGCCCACCGGCGGCATTCAGAATATCAGTTCCAGGCCGCAGGTATAAATGGTAGGTATTTCCAAGAATGATGGAGGCATTGATGTCTGTTTTTAATTCGCGTTGGTGAACGGCTTTAACGGTACCTAAGGTTCCAACCGGCATAAAAACCGGGGTAGAGATATCGCCATGGCCTGTGGATAAAACCCCAGCTCTAGCCATTGACCCTTCGGCCTTCTTTTCTAATTTAAAAACATGCATCTTGGCAGCAAAAGTCCGCATTTTTCATTAATATTTGTGGAATGATATTGGAATCCCTGTTTGGTTTGGCTGGATTTTTTCAGATTTTGGCCCAAGCTGCCCTTTTTTTCTTTCGCCCCAAAAAAGGGGAAGGGATTTGCCCCCGCTTGTCGATTGTGATTTGTGGACGAAATGCGGAGCTTGACTGGAAACAGAATCTGCCCAGCTGGTTGGAATGCAAAAGCAGCAATCCGGTGGAGTTTATTTTGGTGGACGATGGGTCCTCGGACGCTTCCCTATCGCTTTTAAACGGTTTTGCAGAAAAAGACGAACGGATTCGGGTGGTTCGCATTGTTTCAAAACAAAGTCCAGGCAAACGCGATGCCTTGCTGCTCGGATTAAGCCATGCAAGCCATGCTCAGGTGTTCGTTACCGATGCCGATTGCAAACCAGACTCCCCGGGCTTTATTCAGGAATTGATGCACATTCTGGGGCATGAGCCGTCTCTTTTTGTAGGAAATGGTGTATTAAAACCTGGGCATGGCTTCGCTTCCGTTTTAGCCACATCAGACGCCGACCGCTTGGCCCGCATGAATTTTTCTGCGCTTCCCTTTCTTGGTTTTACCACCGCCGTGGGGCGCAATATGGCTTATCCTCGAGAAATTGGGCTGTCGGCCCTGCGTTATTCCAGAAAATTTGGTACGGCAGGTGGAGACGACGATCTTGCCTTGCCTTTTTTATTGAGCCGCTGCCGAAACAAACGGTATGCGATTGGGCCCTACACCCTTTCAGATGCCCCAAAATCAATGCAGGATTGGGGCCAACAAAAGCAAAGGCACTACACAACGGCGCCCCATTATCCCTTGCCAATACAGCTGCTTTTTTCGTTAAGATGGGCCTTGATTGCAATCAACACCATAGGGTTCTTTGCGCTGCCCTTTATAACGTCTTCTGTTGTGGTGGGGCTTGTTTTATCGGGCTGGATTGTGCAATTGGGATCAGCGCTCAGCTGGGCCTTTCGTTTTAGGTTTTCCCGGCAAATGACCTTGGTCGGCATGGGCATTTATTTATTGGCCGAAATATTGGCTATTTTTGTTCCATTCTTGATATTGATTCAAAGGTCAAGCCCCAAAAACAAAACATGGAACGCCGTTTCTTAATCAAAATACCATGGGCATATTTTGCTTCAACGGCTGTTTCAATATCCACATTAAAGGGGGAATACAGTCGGGGCTTAACCTGTTCCATGCTGGCCTTAGAAATGTGGCCGCATTTTTTCTGTTTTCGTTTGGCGGAATGCCGCTGCGCTTAGTTATTCGGGCAACTCGATGAGCGACATAGAAATCATTCGCAGGGCGGTTGAACTGAACGAACAGGCGGCCTTTACGGAACTCATGAACCGATACAGGGAACCTGTTCGACTTTTTTTAATTCGCTTTGTGCAAAACTTAGACGATGCCGAAGATTTAACAAATTTGTCCTTTGAAAAGGCCTTTCGAAATCTACCGAACTTTAAGCCTGAAAAGGCCTTTACGACCTGGCTGTTTACCATAGCAAAACATACGGCCTTTGATTTTAATAAGAGAAGAACCTTACCCACCCAATCGATGCAACTGCCTTCCTCAGACCCCAATAAGGTTCGGGAATTCCCTATTCTAGACCAAGAGCCAAATCCAGAACAAAATTTGATTCTGAATCAAAAACATGCTGAAATTCGGGCCTTGGTTTCCGACTTAAAGCCAGACTTTAAGTTGGCTATAGAACTGTTTTATTTTGAAGAACTTAGCATAGAAGAGATTGCAGAAAAAACAAACAAACCCGCCGGCACAGTCAAGGCCAACCTAAGCCGAGCTCGGCAAGTTATTCATCAAAAACTTTCTGGCAAAAGACCACAATAAATTATGCAAATCATCCGCACCTATTTTCCTGAATTTTCTGAAAAACAACTGCAACAGTTTGAGCATGCTGCAGCTTTATACCGAGATTGGAATCAGAAAATCAATGTAATATCTAGGAAAGACATCGACAACCTAGAGCTGCACCACTTTATACATAGTTTGGCTATGTATAAAGCACACCCATTTGAATCGGGTTCCCGCTGCATTGATTTGGGAACCGGAGGCGGTTTTCCGGGAGTGCCGTTGGCGATTGCTTTGCCTGAATGCGCTTTCGTTTTGGTGGATTCGGTTCGAAAAAAACTTACCGTGGCCCAGGCCGTGGTAGATGAACTTGGATTAAAAAACGTTGAAATTGCAAACAGCCGAATTGAATCCTTGAATTTAACTGCTGAATATATTACGGGCAGGGCGGTTGAGGCCCTACCCGATTTTCACAACCGCTCCAAGCATTTGTTGCTAAAAAAAGGGAAACCCCAGCATGGCTTGTATTACTTAAAGGGTCCCGACAACCAATCTGCGGCCTTTTCCGGATTTCGCCGGCAACCCAGTTCAACCCCAGTTAGCCATTGGTTCAATGAACCCTATTTCGAAGAGAAATGGCTTTGGCATGTACCCCTTCAAAACGATTTTATAGTATGAATGGCCCAATAATCTTGCCTGTTCGAGGCTTTATGCCCCATTTTGGTCCCAACAATTGGATTGCTCCCAATGCCACCGTTGTGGGCAACGTTGAAACGGGGGCCGACTGTACTTTTTGGTTCCAGTCGGTTGTTCGTGCCGATGTGCATGAAATCCGCATTGGCAACCGGGTGAATATCCAAGATGGAGCCATTTTGCACGGGACGTTCGAAAAAGCAGGCTTGTACATTGGCTCTGACGTTTCCTTGGGGCACCGAGCCATGGTTCATGGGTGTACCATACAGGACCGAGTTTTAGTGGGAATGGGAGCCATTGTAATGGACCATGCCCTGATTGAATCGGATTGCCTGGTTGCTGCAGGAGCCCTAGTTCCAGAAGGTGCCCAGTTGAAATCGGGCTGGATTTACGCCGGCATACCCGCCAAACCCTTGCGCGAGCTAAAGCCCGCCGAAATGGAACGGTTGATCTTAGGAACGGCCAACCGCTATCCTAAATACGCAGATTGGTTTCGGAATCCCGGAAAAACAGATTTGTAAAAATTATGGAAGGGTATGTATGCTGCCCCTGATTGGCTTTTGTACCTTTGAATCATGCATCAAAATTCTGAAGCAAAGTTCCGTTGGTGGCCATGGTACCTTTCCGTTCTAATCATTGAGCTGGCTCTATTAATTTGCCTGCATGTGTTAACCCAACAATACAAATAAAATGCACTGGTTGGATTGGTTGGTGTTGCTGGGGACTCTTTTAGGCATTGTAGCCTATGGCATGTATGCAACCCGCAAGCAAATGGATGCACAGTCTTATTTGTTGGGCAACCGTCAAATGCCTTGGTGGACCATCGGAATTTCGGTCATGGCTACCCAGGCATCGGCCGTTACTTTTATTTCTGTTCCAGGAAAAGCCTATCAAGATGGATTGGGATTCATTCAATTTTACCTTGGCATGCCTTTGGCCATCTTGGTTGTTTCCGCTGTTTTTATTCCCCTGTATTACAAAATGCGGGTTTACACCGCCTACGAATTCTTAGAACACCGCTTCGGGAAATGGGCAAGGTGGTACACGGCTTTTTTGTTTTTAATTCAACGGGGACTGGCTGCGGGAATCACCATCTACGCCCCATCTATTGTACTTAGCACCCTGTTGGGCATAAATCTAAGCCTAACCAACATCTGCATTGGTTTGCTCGTGATTGCCTACACCACATCCGGCGGGAGTTCTGCCGTTGCCATCACCCAAAAGCAACAAATGGCGGTAATGCTTGGAGGGCTCATTGTGGCCTTGGTATTGTTGCTGGTGTACATTCAAGAACACATACCCATAGCCCAAGGATTAGAATTGGCTGGAATGGCCGGAAAAATGAATGCGGTGGATTGGAAACCGGATTTCTCAAACCGATACAACATTTGGAGTGGATTGTTGGGCGGGTTTTTTCTTTCTCTAAGCTATTTCGGAACCGACCAATCGCAGGTAGGACGCTATTTGGGCGGAAAAAATGTAAAAGAAGGCCGCCTTGGGCTTTTATTTAACGGGGTTTTTAAGATTCCCATGCAGTTTTTGGTCCTGTTTGTGGGGGTCTTGGTTTTTGTTTTCTTTCAGTTTAATCCTCAGCCCCTGCATTTTAACTCGGTACAATGGACCGAACTTCAAAAAACACCTGCAAAAGACACCTTGGCCATTCTGAACAAAGAATACCAAATTTTGAATGAAAAAAAGCAAGAGGGCATTCGGTCTTGGGCACAAGGAAAAACTCCGGAATCGGTTTTTAGGGAGTCGTATTTGGCTGGACTTGAGTCGGAAAAACAACTACGTACTTCGGTGAAAGGACTGATGCAAACGCATTTGCCTAAAGAAGACAGCAGCGATGGGGATTATATTTTCTTGTCGTTCATCATGGGCTACCTTCCCATTGGATTGGTGGGTTTGCTGCTGGCCATGATTTTTTCGGCAGCCATGTCTTCTACCTCCAGCGAATTAAGTGCCTTGGGCTCGGTAACCGCTATGGATTTTTTACGGCCTATGGGCTTGCTGCCCGCGAGCGATTCAGGACAACTGCGGGCCAATAGGATGGCCACGGCAGCTTGGGGCGTCGTTTCCATTGTTTTTGCCTTGGTTTTTTCGCTGTTCGACAACCTGATTGAGGCCGTTAACATTATCGGTTCCCTGTTTTATGGGACCATACTTGGTATTTTTTGTACAGCGTTTTTCTTGCGCTTTGTAAAAGGAAAAGCCCTGTTGTTGGCTGGATTGATTAGCGAAGCTGTGGTGCTTGTGTTGTATTTTGGACAGGATTTTCTGCCCGAATCTTTTTCGGGCTTGGCTTATTTATGGTTAAATCCAATTGGTTGCTTATTGACCATGGGCCTTGCGGCTGTTTTTCAGATTGGCCTTGGCCCCTTGCGCTTACATGAAAAGCAAGTCTAGCGCCCCTCCCCTTTTGGTAGTTTGGCCCCTTGCTTGACAATCGAATTGGTTTAAAGGCCTTTAGACGGGGCATTGCCCGGCAAACAACAGCGCATGGAATTTGCGGTCGAAAACAGGAAAAAAGGGTGCAATGTGAGGCCTACTTTTTATGTTTTAGTTTTAGTTTACAGGCCGCCTGCGGCAGGGATTGAGCAGGGTTGCCCGCAAGGGTGTCGGGGCGGGGCCCGCGTGCCGCGCAGGCGACTTTAGGAGCCCGCGCAAGGCCGCTGGGCCCGGCTCCGGCAACCGCGGACAACCCGCGAAAGCCCGTTCGCCGCCCAAATAAAAACCCTTAAAAACAAGCATTTCCACCCAGGGCTGCCTTGAATTTTATTTTTGCTGTTCCCGAATTGAATGGGGATATACCTTCAAGGCTTGGGGCTTTGCGCAACTGAAATCTGGCATTTCTTTCGCCCAAGGAAATACTATCTTTGTAGTAAGCACATTTTACATGGAAGATTTTATAGTTTCAGCGCGAAAATACCGGCCCCTTTCTTTTGACGATGTGGTGGGGCAGCTGCACATTACAGGAACGCTCAGGAATGCCCTGACGAACAATAAAATACCCCATGCCCTTTTGTTTTGCGGGCCTAGGGGAGTAGGAAAAACCACCTGTGCCCGCATTCTGGCTAAGTCCATCAACTGCATGAATCCCAGTCCAGAAATGGAGCCTTGCGGCACCTGCGATTCTTGCGTTGGCTTTCAAACCTCGCATTCCTTTAATATCCATGAGCTGGACGCCGCTTCCAACAACAGCGTTGAGGGCATCCGAGATTTGATTGGTCAAGTCCGCATTCCACCTCAGGTAGGTTCGCATTCGGTGTACATCATTGATGAGGTGCACATGCTTTCGGCGGCGGCCTTCAATGCGTTTTTAAAAACCTTGGAAGAACCGCCGGCCCACGCGGTATTTATTTTGGCCACCACCGAAAAGCATAAAATTCTTCCGACCATTCTTTCTCGCTGCCAAATTTTTGACTTTAGACGCATTACGGTTGACGACATTACCGGGCATCTGTTGAAAATTGCCATGAAAGAAGGCATTGAAGCCGAAGAAGGGGGACTGCATGTGATTGCCATGAAAGCGGACGGAGCCCTGAGAGATGCCCTGTCTATTTTTGACCGCATTGTTACCTTTTCTGGAAACAAATTCGGATACAAAGAGGTCATTGAAAACCTGAATATTCTGGATTACGATTACCATTTTCAACTGGTGGATATGGGGCGCAACAACCAAACCTCTGAACTTCTTTTAAAGTTAGATGAAATTCTGCAGCTGGGTTTTGATGGGGCTTATTTGTTGGGGGGCCTTTGCGAGCACCTTCGAAACCTGCTGGTGGTTCATTCGCCCGCAACGGTTAAACTGCTCGAAGCCACCGATGCCTTGCGCGAACGGTACGTAGAACAATCCAAATTGTTTTCATTGGATACCAAGCTGGCCGTTTTGGATTTGATGAACTCGGCCGATGCCCAATACCGGCTGGCCAACAACAAACGCCTGCACCTGGAATTGTCGTTGCTAAAACTGGCGGCCTTTTTGCAAAATGGGCCTCAAGGCCCCACAAATGGTTCAGGGCAACAAAGTCAATCTGCTGCAACACCTACTCAAACGGCGCCCGCCCCGGCTCCAACTCCGCCGGCCCAAGCCCCCACTGCCCAAACCGCTGTTGCTGCTCAAGCGGAATTGGCCTCAACCCCATCTACCCCTTCTCCAGCAAATCCGCCCCCAGCGGCTTCTGAATCTTCCACTAAATTGGCGGATGTTCAAAGCACGGAAAGGGGGGAAACCCTGCCTTCCAATGCCCCAGAAGCTGCCCTTCCGAAACCCAAAAACGAAAGCCTTCCACAGGCTGAACCTAGGGCCAATTTGGTTGAACAAGAGGTTGATGCAAGGTTCTCAGAAAATGCCGACTCTGAATCGCCGGAGGTTCCAAAAGAACAGGTCAAGGACCTTGATTCGTTGGCTCCCCCTGCGGTCATCAAAAATGAGCAGGCAAGCAGCATGGCATCGGAACCTGCAAGCCCGGAAGCGCCCAAATCTCCGCGCCGCCGCGGGCAATTCAACACAGGCACCCTTTCAATTTTAGATGAACATGAGCGGCAAAATCAAGTTCAAGACGTTTTTATTCCCCAATCCAACAGCCCTTTTTCTTTAACGCAGGCACAGGAAACGGTTTTGGCTTTTTCTCAAACCCTAAACGCCCAAGGAAAGATGGTAGCGGCTCAAATGATGAGCAAGGTTGAGGTCATTCAAGCCTCGCCCACTGCCTTGGTTTTTTGCATACCGCATGTTGGTTTGCAAACCACCTTTGTAGAAATTAGTGCCGACCTGCTGAAGCATTTACGGCAGCACCTGCACAACGATTTTATTGAGCTTTCGAGTGAAGTTAAAACATCCGAACAAACATCAAAACCCTATACAGCTGAGGAGAAATTCAATGCCATGGCTGAAACCAATCCCAGCTTACTAGACCTTAAAAACACCTTCAATTTTGAAATCAAACCCTGAACTTAGTCCCATTAAAAAAGAAACCGATTTGTTTTGGGTCGGAATGGCCTACCTTTCGGCCATTGTTGGAGCGGGAGTAGCCCTGCCCTATTTAAACGACATTCACCCCCTGCTTCAACTGCTTCTGGTCGATGTTACCGCAACGGTCATCATCTATTTTTTCAGCTTGGGTTTTAACAATTCCAGCATGTACGATGCCTATTGGAGCGTGGCACCTCCCCTTCTTTTTATGTTTTGGTACGGTCAGGCCGATTCGGGGCTTTTGGCCCAGGCGCCCCCTCATGCTTTGGTGCGGGCAGGCATCGTGTTTATGCTGGTTTCTTTTTGGGCCTGGCGCCTTACCTACAACTGGGCTAGGTCGTGGCGTGGATTTCAGCACGAAGATTTTCGGTACGTAAACATGCGTTTGCGCTTCAAAAAAGCCTATTGGCCCATTTCGTTTCTTAGCTTGCATTTGATTCCTACCCTGTTTGTTTTTCTTGCCTGCAGTCCCTTTCAATCCATTTTTTCGCCCAGCATGTCTGGAAATTACCTCAACATTCTCGATGCCCTGGCCATTGTTCTGACTTTTGGGGGCATTCTTTTAGAAACAGTGGCCGACGACCAGCGATACATGGCCAGCATTTCGGGCGGACTTTCCTCCGATTCTACCTTCCAAAAGGGCTTGTGGGGCGTTTCTAGGCATCCCAATTATTTGGGTGAAATTGCATTTTGGTGGGGAATTTTCTTGTTCGGCATGGCCAGTTCACCAGATTATTGGTGGACTTTTTCTGGCGCTTTGGGCATCACTTTATTGATTCTTCTTGCCAGCATTCCCATGATGGAAAACCGGCAATTGGCACGAAAAAAGGACTATGCAGACTACTGCAAGCGCGTTCCAATGTTGTTCCCTTTTCGCAGTTAAAACCATGGGGGGGATTTTTTTTAGTTGGGCGGTTGCGGGCTTTCGCCGGCAGTCCGCTGTTGCCGGGGGCTGGCCCAGCGGGCTTGCGGTGGCTCCTAAAGTCGCCTCCGCGCCACGCGGGCCAGGCCCCGCCACCCTTGCGGGCTGCCTGGCTCAATCCCTACCGCAGGCCCCTCAAAAAAAATCGGGTTGCTGTGCATTTGCTCTTAATCCAATCAAATAGGTCTTTGCCATGCGCATTCAACGCCTAAACTCCGATTCCAGCTGGTTGATTTCAACAGCCCAAGGCCATTTGGTCTTAGACCCTTGGTTTCAGGGAGTTCAAAAAAATGGTCCTGCTTGGTTTAATACCCAATGGCTGCCCCATTATTCTCCGGGGTATGAGGCTTTACCCCCTGACTTTTCTGTTTTTGTTGCTTTTCCTTTCTCCGACCATTTCCATCTCGATACGCTCAATCGCCTTAAATCGAAAGGAGCCGAAGTTGTGGTTGGCTTCAAGGGCCCCACCGATTTTCCAAATCAAATGAAGGAAAAAGGCAACATCGGGCCCTTTTATTGTGAAAAAGTGGGCCGCCACTTTTTGCATTCCGGTTGGATTATAGAGGCCGAAGAAAAACGGTTGTTTTATAGCCCGCATGGCTTTCATGCCAAAAATTCAAGAATTCCCAACAACATTGATGTTTGGATATCGGCCTTGGGTGGATATAAATTGCCTTTTTGGCTGGGCGGTGAAATTGCCTTGGGTTTTAAATACCAGCAGCAAACCCTAGAAAAAGTAAAGCCCAAATACTATACCCGAACCCACGACATTCAAAAACCGGGTACAGGCTTGGTGTCCCGCTTCGGGAAATCCGAACAACCTTCTGACCATCAATTGAGTAAACTGCATGCCGATCCGCGGTTTATCTCCCTTTCGGCGGGTGAATATTTTCAAATTCCTTAAAAAACGTACATCTTTGATTTCATATTGCCTTTAAATTAAGGCAATCTTTGTTTTTTTGTTCCGAGATTTTGATTGCATGAAGTACGGCTTACCTTTTTTTAATGCCCTTTTGGCTTGTTTTTTTTCGGTTGGCTTGTTTGCTCAAACCGGTTTTATTGACGGAAAGGTCAACAGCAGTGAAACTGGGGAGTCCATACCCTTGGTTACTGTTTATCTAACCAATCCCGGACAAAAGTCGGCAGATTTCAACAATGTCAAAGGAGCGGTTACCGATTTTAATGGAAGGTATAAACTGGAATCGAAATCCGGCACGTTTAATCTTACTTTTTCGGCGGTGGGCTTTAAATCAAAAACAGAAAGCGTCGAGGTAGTTGCTGGGCAAACCATAAAACTGAATGTCAAGCTCGAATCGTCTGTACTAGAACTAAACGAGGTTATCTATTCTGAAAATCGAAGCCCTCAAAAAATTGAAGAGGCCACCGTTTCGGTTTCTTTAGTAAAACCTGAACTGATACAGGCCCGAAACGCCATTAGCGCCGATTTGGTGATTGAACAAATTCCGGGCGTGTCTATTATTGATGCCGAACCTCAGGTGCGGGGTGGCAGCGGCTGGAGCTCTGGACTCGGAAGCCGGGTTTTGGTTTTAATCGACGATATGCCCATTCTTCGGGCCGATGCCGGCCGCCCTATGTGGAGCTTTTATCCCATGGAAAACACCTCGCAAATCGAAGTTGTAAAAGGCGCTTCTTCGGTTTTGTACGGCTCAGGCGCCTCCAACGGAGTCATTAACATTCGCACGGCTTTTCCCAATCAGAAACCCCAAACCAAAATCAGTTTGTTTTCTGGCATGTACAGCCCCCCGGCTTCCCCCGCCGCCTCTCCATGGGAATCAAGGGCATTTAACAACATGAAATCTGGAATGAACGTTCTGCATTCCCGCATCATCAGGCCCAAAAATGAAAAATGGGAAATGGATTTGGTTGTGGGTGGCCAAGCCATTTACGACCAAGGCTTTAAGGGAGGCGAACCACTCAAATCGCTGACCGGAAATTTTGACACCAACCGGGTCAACGACGGAGAATACGAACACAGCGTTCGAGCCAATTTCAATACCCGTTTCCGCATCAAATCCATCGAGGGCCTTTCTTTTGGATTGAATGGCAACGCCATGATCATGAACGAATCTCAATCCTTTTTTTGGCAAGATGCCGACAGCAATATTTTCAATATGGCCCCCGGCAGCCTGACCAATTTTAGCAACCTGTTCTTTTATTTAGACCCCTTCATCACTTACGGGGGCAGCAAGGGGAGCCGGCATGTATTTAGGGCCCGCTTGTTTGGAAATGTTTCTGACGGAGATGTGGGGCCTGATACTCTGGATCCAAATGTTCAAGACAGCCGTTCCAGAACCAGTTTTGCCGAATACCAATTCAACAAAGATTTTAGCAAATCTACTGCCCTGCCCTTTTTAACCAAAGACTTGAGTATAACAGCAGGGGTGTCTTTTAACCACACTTGGAGTACGGGCGGAGTATTTAGTGGCACCGGCACAGGCGATTCAACCAGTGAAGCCCTAAACGCCGCTGGGTATCTGCAATTGGAAAAGAAATTTTTCAAACGGCTTACGGTTACCGGCGGAGCCCGCTGGGAATACTTTAAAGTCAACGAGGCAACCGACAACAAGCCGGTGTTTCGGGTGGGAGCCAATTTTAGAGCCAGTGAAGGCACGTATATTCGGGGTTCCTGGGGCCAAGGCTTTCGATTCCCAACCATTGGCGAACGCTACATTTCAACCACCAGCGGTGGCAGTGGTTTCTTTGCCAATCCCAATTTAAGGCCTGAAACCAGTTGGAGCGCCGAGCTTGGAGTAAAGCAACTGTATAAAATGGGCAAGAAAATTCGCGGCTTTCTTGATTTTGCAGGTTTTTGGCAGGAATACACCGATTATGTGGAATTCGCTTTTGTGGGATTTTTTAATTCAAATTTGAATCCAACGGATTCCCTAATCAAAGGCTTTAAGTTTTTCAATACGGGTCCCGCCCGCATTACCGGGCTCGAAGCCATTGCATATTTGCAATACCAACCCGCCAAATATTGGTCGGTCGATTTTAATTTCGGATACACCTACACCATGCCCATATCGTTGGATACAAACTACGAGTTTGGCCAGAACATAGTTAAAGCAAACAATGTTTTCCCAACAACCTACGACACCATTGCCATATCGTACAGCAACACCTCGGTAAATTCAGGGGCCGACCCAGGCATTTTAAAGTACCGCATTCAACATTTAATCAATTGGGATGTTCAGGTTGGCTATAAAAAATGGTCGGCCGGGGTAACAGGTCGGTATTACAGCACAATGCGGGTAGTCGATCAATTTTTATTTAGCGCGGGCAGCAATTTCGGAGATTTGCCCGGCTACTTTCAACGGGTGGGCGACGGTGCTTGGGTGTTTGATTTCAGGCTGGGCTACGATTGGAAATGGGGCCGCATTGGGGTGATTATGGAAAACATCGGAAATACAACCTATTCGGTTCGGCCGCTTGGGGTTGCCCCCCCTCGCCTAACCACCGTACAACTTAGTTTCAAATTTTAAATTCTACCCTATCTTTGCAAAAAAACACCTAAAATGAAAAAAGCAATCCTATTTATCTCAACCCTTAGCCTTGGGCTTTCCCTTTCGGCTCAACCCATTGTGAACGGAGATGTAGAATCTTGGCAAAGTTTTAACGATGTGTTGGGAAGTTCTTACGACGATTTGGGGCCAAATGCAGACCGTTCTACCAACTTTTTGCGCACCTTGAATGCCATATTAGAGGCTCCTTTAACCCAGCAATCGGCCTTTAAAGTTACCGGCCAAGCTGCCTACAGCAACACTTCGATTGTTGTAGTAACCAGCATGGTGGCTGGAGCCATTTTGGTTCCGGGGTATTTAGGTACAGGCGATGTAGATATTGCTGCTGCGACCATTTATTTGGGCCGCCCCTACACTGGCCGCCCAACCGGCATGAAAGGAATGTATAGGTACGAACCCGTTAACGGGGATTCTGCCGCCTTTTATTGCTCGTTCAGCAAATACGATGCGCTGAATCAAACCTCGTCCATCATCGGCGAAGGAAATTTGGTGGTTGCTGCTGCCGAGGCAAACTGGATTCCCTTCCAAGTTCCAATTAACTTCAGCAGCACCGATGCCCCTGATTCAACAAACATTATTATTTCCTCAAGTGCGGGGTACGACTTGGTTAACCTTCAAGGAAGCGTAGGTCAGGTGAATTCGGCCCTGTACTTAGACGACATTTCGTTTGAGTTCCCCGCATCGATCGACACCTATTCCGAGGTAAATGCCTTGGTTTACCCCAACCCAAGCGCCGATGAAATTCGGGTTCAATTGGAAAATGCACAAGAGAAACTGCGCCTTCGCCTGTACACGATTTCTGGACAGCAGGTTTTAGAAACCCAAGGTGCCGGAAACGAGATTTCGGCCACCGTTTCGGGCTTGCCCAGCGGGAACTATGTATTGATGGTTCAAACCGATTTCAAATTGCTGCACCGTTCCTTAATTTCGGTGCAACACTAAGGCATCTCATTAAAAAAAGGGGCGATTCACCGCCCCTTTTTTTTGTGCCCTTTTTATACACCCTTAACCTTGTTAAAAGTAAGGTTGAAATACGTCCAACTCCCTTATGTTTCGCCTACTGCTGTATATTTGTGCAAATTGCTGATATGCCCAGGTTCCATTCCCTTGTAGTTCAATCGATTTTTCATGAAACGCCCAACAGTGTTAGCATATCCCTTGCAGTACCTGAAGAGGAAACGGCAGCCTTTGCCTTCAAAGCGGGGCAGTATTTGACCTTCAGGGTTAATTTGGACGGAAAAGAACTTCGAAGAACCTACTCCATTTGTTCGGGTCCTGAGGAATCCGAATTAAGGGTGGGCATAAAGCGGTTGGAAGGAGGTGCGTTTTCAACCTGGGCAAATACCACCTTAGCTGTGGGCCAAACCCTTGAGGTTATGCCGCCCATGGGTCGGTTTGTTTTGCCAGAATCGAAACCAGAAGGCAGCAACTTTGTTGCTTTTGCCTCTGGCTCGGGCATAACTCCGGTGTTGGCCATGATTAAAGAGGTGCTGACTCGAAGGGAGCGAGACCGTTTTACCTTGTTTTATGGAAATCGGTTTACAGGTTCCATTATGTTTCGGGAAGAAATTGAAGGCATGAAAAACCGATTCCCCGGTCGTTTGGCCTTGTATCATATTTTAAGTGGAGAATACCCTGAAGTAGATTTGTTCAAGGGCCGTATTGATGCAGACAAGGTAAAGGCGCTCTCGGGCAAATTGTTTGACCAATCCAACACCGACTTCTTTTTGGCCTGCGGTCCTGGCGATATGATTCAACAGGTTAAGACAGGACTGCAAGAATTGGGCGTGGGCCCCGAACGGGTTTTATCCGAGATGTTTGCCGCACCGGGAATTGCATCGACAAAAAAAGAAGGGCCAAGCGCGCACAGCGTTGGCACGGCAGGAATTTCGCAGGTAACGGTTGTTTTAGATGGATTTAGCATGCAATTCCCGCTTGATTATCAGGGGGCCAATATTTTGGATGCGGCCTTAGAGGCTGGGGCCGATGTTCCTTATGCCTGCAAAGGGGCGGTATGTGCCACCTGCAAAGCCAAAATTATTCACGGAACGGCTCGAATGGATTTAAATTATGCACTCAGCCCAGAAGAAGTTCAAGACGGTTATGTTCTTTGCTGCCAAGCCCATCCGGAATCGGCCGAGCTGCTCGTCAACTTTGACCATTGATGCGCCGCGAAATCACATTTTTTCTGGGTTTGTGCTTGGTGTTCGCTTGGGCTGCAAGCCATGCGCAGGCAGATACAAGCCAAAAGCCCAGTACGTTTGAACGCATAGTAGAAAGGACATTGTTTGGGGGCTCTTTTGGCGTTCAGTTTGGCAACGATACCTTGATTAATCTGTCGCCCGCGATTGCCTATAAACTAAACGAACGGGTATTTTTGGGGGCCGGTTTTACTTACCAGTATATAAATTGGGGGCAAACTCCTTTTGATGCGCACATGTACGGCACCCGGGTTTTTCCCATTGTTGACATCTGGAAGGGAATTTTTGCCACGGCCGAATACGAATGGTTAAATTATCCAGACTTTGGCAGCCTGCCTTCCATTCGCAGAAACAACCATGCTTTTTTTCTGGGCGGGGGCTATCTTCAGCGGCTAAATAAACGGGGTGGATTTGTGCAGTTTGCTCTATTGTATAACCTGTTGTTCGCCCAAGCCGGTGCGGGTCAAGGCGCCTACAACAGTCCTATTGCCTACCGAATCTCATTCTTTTTCTGATGAAACACAGCGTCGCATTGGCTTTCTTGGCTTGGTATTTGTTTTCGTGTGGCTCTTCAAGCCAAACAGAGCAGAGCCTTGATTTGAATGCACAGATTGAGCAACTAAGTCCCGACAGTTTGTATGGATTGGCCATGCAGGCGTATGAAAGCCAAGATTACACCCAAGCCATTCAGTATTTTGATGGCATCTTGGCTAAAGACAGCTTGGGTTCAGATGCCTGGCATGACCGTGGCTTGTGTTATTTTATGCTAGAGAACTACGCAAAAGCGGAAAGAGACCTTCAAAGGGCAATGAAATTGGATTCAACCTACGCTCCCGGCTGGCTTCAGTTGGGTTTGATTTACCGAAAAGGGAATCAAACCGACAAAGCCATTGAGGCCCTGAACCAAAGTTTGCAATTGGATTCGACTTTTGCAGAGGCCTGGTTTGAGGCGGGAGCGCTGTGTATGGATCAGGGCAAGGTGAACGAAGCCTGCTTTCGGTTTCAAAAAAGTGCCAACTTGGGCTTTGACCCTGCAAAAAAAGCTTTAACACGTTTTTGCAATGAATAAGGAATTGATTTTTGCTTTGCTTTTTGGGTTCAGCCTACATGGCCTGGCTCAGGTACGTTTCAACAGCAACGCCCCCGACCTCTTTCAACAATACGGCAGTCCCGAATCGCTGATTGGCAAAAAAAGTTCCGATTTAAAGGTCAAAAACCTTGGAAAATTAGCCCTTTTTGGCCCCCTTCAGCGAAAAGACATAAAAGCCTTTCAAAAACAAATACAGTTGGAATTGCTGCTTCTAAGGAACAACAGTTTAACAAGCCTGCCCGAAGAACCATTCGGCTCCAACAACCTGATTGCATTCTCGAGCCAAATGAACCCGTTAAAGGCACTGCCGGGCAATCTGTTGACGAGTGCTTCCATACTGTATTTGGAATTGACCGAAACCGAATTAGACAGCTTTCCAACCCGTTCAAACCTGCCCAACCTTCATTTGCTGCGCATCATAAAGAACAATACCGACAGCTTGGTATTTCCAGACAGCATGCCCGGATTTGCTCGGCTTCAATCGGTCGAATTTTTTAATGTGCCTTTAACCTGTTTTCCAGACTTCCTAACCCGCTGCCCAAATTTAGAGCAAATCATCATGAATGGATGCCGCCTTGATTCTATACCCAGCAGCATATCGAACCTGAAGAAACTGCATACGCTCGATGTAGAAAACAATGCCCTGAAGCATCTGCCGCATGCCTTGGCAAGCTTGCCCGCACTTAGGCGGTTGAATGTAGCAGGCAATAAGCTGCATACCTTTCCGGAATACCTAATGTATGCCCCCCAATTGGAAGAATTGGGGGTAAAAAACAATCCAATGCATGCCGAAGACATTGAAATTTTACGGATTATTGGAAGGGCAACCCAAACTGTGGTAGATTAAGGCCGTATTTTTTTTGATTTTATAAAGTTGAAACGTGGAATCTTCTTTTTTAAAACATACATTTGAGGCCTAAAACCCAACCGCAATGATTGCAGCTGCCATTTTAATTTTTGTTTTGGGATACGCGGCCATCGCCTTTGAGCATCCCTTAAAAGTAAACAAAACAGCTCCCGCCCTTTTGACCGGGGCACTTATTTGGACCCTGTTTGCCATGTTTGGCAATACAGATGCCAACGTACTTGCTTTTATGGACCATGAATTGGGTCAAAAAGTACAAGATGGGCTGTACACCACCTTTATCGATAAGGTAATTTTCTTTTTAAGAGAACACTTGGGTGAAATTGCTGAAATTCTTTTCTTCTTGTTGGGGGCTATGACGATTGTTGAAACGGTAGATGCCCACCAAGGGTTTAAAGTAATTACCAACCGCATTAAAACCAAAGACCAACGGAAATTGCTTTGGATTATTGGTTTTGTTACGTTTTTCCTTTCGGCGGTCCTCGACAATTTAACCACAGCAATTGTAATGGTTTCGTTGCTGCGCCGTTTGATTCACGACGACAAACAGCGCATGTTTTTTGTGGGTATCGTTGTAATTGCTGCCAATGCCGGTGGAGCTTGGTCGCCCATCGGAGACGTAACAACAACCATGCTCTGGATTAAAGGCCAAATCACCGATGTAAACATCATCAAAACCATGTTTTTGCCCTCGCTCGTTTGCCTGGTCATACCGATTTTTATAGCCAATTTATTTTTAAAAGGCGAAGTGGTTCGAAACGAGTACGACTCAAAACAAGCTTTAAAGGATGAAAACATAAAGGGCTCTGGCCTGATGTTTACCTTGGGGGTTTTGGGCCTCATTTTTGTTCCAGCCTTTAAAATTATAACCCATTTGCCGCCCTATTTGGGTATGCTGATTTCCGTGTCGGTCGTGTGGATTGTTTCAGAATTGCTGCACTTGGATAAATCGGAAGAGGACCGCAAAGAATTCACTGCTTTGCATGCGCTAACAAAAATTGATGTGCCATCGGTGCTCTTTTTCCTTGGAATTTTATTGGCCATTGGGGGTCTTCAATCTATGGGTATTCTACATTCCTTGGCCGAATGGATGGACCATACCATTGGCGACAAGCACATTATTGCCTTGGCCATTGGAGCCGCTTCGGCTATTGTTGACAATGTGCCGTTGGTTGCTGCCTCTCAAGGCATGTACAGCGAAGCATTTAAAGCAGGCTTGGATGGTTTTGGCGTTGATGGCAGTTTTTGGATGTTCCTTGCCTACACCGCTGGAACCGGTGGTTCTATGCTGATTATAGGTTCTGCCGCTGGAGTAGCCGTAATGGGAATGGAGAAAATTGACTTTTTCTGGTATCTAAAGAAAATTGGTTGGTTGGCCATGTTGGGTTATCTAGCCGGAGCGGGTGTATATATGCTTATCTATCCTTATCTGCTTGTTTCCCATTAAAGACAAATGGACATAAACTGAAACAAAAAAGGCTGGAATTTCCAGCCTTTTTTGTTTCTATATCCTTGAATCACTTCAGATTAAAAGGGTCATCAACCCCCAAAGGCCGGGCGCTGCTGAACCCTTCTGCATGGCATACCCCAATGGTTTTTCCCCATTCTTGAGCTCGGCCTTGCAGCGATTCTAAAAAGGTTTTGTTTGAAATCGGCGTTTCAGGCTCTGCACTGTTTTCTTGAAAAAACTGCGAAGAATAGGCCAAAATGCTTTTCATTTTTAATTCAAAGAACCCGTCAATATTGACGAGCACGTCGGGTTGTAGATTTTGAAACTGCATGTAATGCAACACCAGCCTGGGCCTGTGAGCCGGCTGGTTTTCCGGGTCTTTCCACTTGGGTAATCCCGCGTAAAAACAGGCATCGGCAACCAATTTGGCTGCCCGTGCATGGTCGGGATGCCGGTCTTCAATGGCATTGGCAAAAACCAATTCGGGTTTGGCTTTTCGAACAATAGAAACAAGCAGTTGAAGGTTCTGTTGGTCGTACACAAACATGCCGTCTTTAAAGCCGCAATTGAATCGAAATTCGGCACCTAAAATGGACGCTGCTGCTGCCGATTCTTGGGCCCTAAGTTCCGCATTTCCACGGGTTCCTAACTCCCCCTTGGTTAAATCGACCAATCCGATGCGTTTGCCTTTGGCCTTGCACGACAACAGAGTACCGGCCGCACCCAACTCAATGTCGTCGGGATGGGCCCCAAAAGCCAAAACATCTACGGGTACAATCATTTTTTTCCCTCAATCCACGAAACAATCTCGGCATCCATTGGTTTGGCCCCACTTTCCAGATGAACCACATAATTTCCTGCCTCGTCAATCAAAAATTTATTGAAATTCCATGACACATTGGCATCTTCTACCCCATTTATGGCTTGTTGAGTCAGCCATTTATAAATGGGATGCTGTTCTTTTCCTTTCACATCCACTTTGGAAAAAAGGGGAAAAGAAACACCGTAGTTTTTTTGGCAAAAAGCCTGTATTTCAGATTCAGTTCCTGGCTCTTGCCCCATAAATTGGTTGCAGGGAAAACCCAAAATCACAAAGTTTTGGTTTTTGTACTTTTCATATAAAGCTTGCAAATCGGTGTATTGAGATGTATAGCCACAGCGTGAAGCCACATTAACAACCATGATTTTTTTGCCTTTAAAGGCCGACATGGACACCGGCAGTCCGTCGATGGATTGAGCTTCTAATTCAAAGAATGATTGCATGGGTTTGCTGGTTTTAACGTTGAAGGGTTTGATGGTTTGGCCCTGGCAAGAGAGGGAAAACAAAAGAGCGCAGGTTGGAAAAAGGAATTTAAACATAGCGATTTATTTAAGGTATAACCAACGGAAGGGGATTTTGTTGAATCAATATCGGGCAAGTTGAGCCCGCTTTCGCAAATAGGTTGACAAAACGGAGTTTAAACCAAGTTCAACGGAAGCATCGACCCAATCCATTTTATATTTACGTGCGGCCAATTCCATGCGTTGGAAAAAGCCATTCATGGCCTTTTTAAATTCCATTTGAATTAAATCGGGTTGGGTTTTTAGCTTTAACCCTGTTTCTAGGTCAACCAACTGAACTGGATTAGGGCCTAGGTTTAAATCCAATTCGTCGGATTCATGGAGAATTCGAAAAAAGACAACCTCATGGCCTTTGAATTTTAAATGGCCTAGGGCTTCATCGAATTGCAATACCTGTAAATCCAGGTCGATATCGGGTTCTATAAAATCGCTAAACACCATCAACAAAGAGCGAGCGGGAAGCCGTTCGGCCATATCGTGCAGCACGGGGGTAATTCGGGTTTTAAGGGCTGTTTCGGGCTGGCCTATTTTATTTTGCAGCCGGCGAATCAAATTGTGTTGATGCGATTGGCTAACCTTAGCGGGCAAATAGGAGGCCACCTGGGTGTCAAAAAACGACAAGCCTGAGGCATCGCGTTGCCGGCGCATGATTTCGGTTAGGGAAGCGGCCGCGGCCGCGGCGAATTCCAGCTTTGACCAGCTTTCTTGTTTATGACCGCGGTACAGCATGCTGTTGCTGGCATCGACCGCCAAATGGCAGCGCAAATTGGTTTCTTCTTCGAATCGTTTCACGAACAGTTTATCGGTTCGGCCAAGGAGTTTCCAATCGATAAAGCGGGTAGATTCGCCGGTTCTGTAATGCCGATGTTCGGCAAATTCGACCGAAAATCCATGAAAGGGGGAACGGTGGCGCCCGGTTAAAAAGCCTTCAACCACTTGCCGGGCCAAAAACTCCAAGGCTCCAATGGGTTGCCAAACGGAAGGGTGTAGAGCTTGGGGGCGATTTTTCATGATTTTGAAGCCTCATGAATGAACAACAAAACCTGCTCTAAAGGCAAGGCTTCTCGGCTGGGGGGCTCCTGTCCTGTTAAAACCCGGTACAATTCGGCATAGCGCTCAAAGATGTCCTCGACCACCTTATCGGTCATGCTTGGTACTGCTTGCTCTACTTTGCCCTGAAATCCTTCTTGCATAAGCCATTCCCGTACAAATTCCTTAGACAGCTGTTTGGGTGGAATTCCTGGTTTTAGGTCTTCGGCATAGGCATAACGCGAACTGTCGGGCGTATGAATTTCATCGATCAGCATCAGCTGGTTTTGATGCCAACCAAATTCATATTTGGTGTCCATCAGAACCAGGCCCCGCTGTGCCGCCATGCTTTGCCCTTGTTGAAACAAGCGCAGGGCCAAAGAAGAGATATCCTGCCATTGGGCAGCTGTTAAAATTCCCTGTTTAATGATGTCTTCTGCGCTAATGTCTTCATCGTGGCCATGTACTGCCTTTGTGGCAGGGGTAAGAATGGGCTCAGGAAAAGCCTGATACGGCAGCATGCCTTCGGGCAGGGGAACACCGCAAAGGGTACGTTCCCCCGACAGATAGGTACGAAGAGCATGACCGGCTAAGTATCCGCGCACCACCATTTCGATGGGAATGGGGGTGCAGGCTTTGCCTACCGATATTTGAGGAGCAGGCAGGTAATCGAGCCACACTGGACACAGGCTGCGGGCCTTTTCTAAGAAGAAAGCGGCAAGGGAATTCAGCAGCGCTCCTTTTCCGGGAATGGGTCGAGGCAGAATCACATCGAACGCAGAGATGCGGTCGCTGGCCATCATGAACAGTTTTCCGTTTTTCAGAATGTAAACATCCCGCACCTTGCCTTTGTAAAAGCGTTCAATGGAACTGCTTTGAATGCGGTCAGGATTCGGGTTCATGGAGGGCATAGGCATTTAGAATTTTCTTCACCAAAGCATGCCGAACCACGTCTTTTTCGGCAAATTCAATGAAACCAATGTTTTTAATTCCAGCTAGGTAGCGAATGGCTTGAGGCAATCCCGATTTTTGGCGTGCGGGCAAATCTATTTGGGTTGCATCTCCATTCACCACGAAGGTAGCCGATTTACCCATGCGGGTCAGGAACATTTTCATTTGGTTGGTGGTGGCGTTTTGAGCCTCGTCTAAAATAACAAAAGCGTGGTCAAGGGTTCGGCCGCGCATGTAGGCTAAGGGGGCAATCTGAACAATGCCGGTTTCGGTATAGTGCTTTAGTTTTTCGGCGGGAATCATATCTCGAAGGGCATCAAAGAGGGGCTGTAGGTAGGGCGATAGTTTTTCATTTAGGTCGCCGGGCAAAAACCCCAGGTTTTCGCCGGCCTCAACCGCGGGGCGGGTTAAAATGATTTTTTTAACCTGCTTTTCTTTTAAAGCCTTGACGGCCATAGCTACTGCCAAATAGGTTTTTCCGGTGCCTGCCGGGCCAACGGCAAAGGTTAAATCGTGTTGGCGGATGCTTTGCACCAGTTTCCATTGGTTTTGGCTTCGGGGCCGTATGGCAGCCCCGTCGTTGGAATATACAATCACTTCCTGCTCTAAGGGTTGTTCTTCCAAAGGGCCTGGGTCGCCGTCTTTCATTAAAGCCGATACGGCCTCTGCATTCAATTTCCCAAAGCGCTCAAAGTAGGTCATTACATGCCCAAAGCGTTCTGAAAACAGGTTTAGGTCTTCTGTACTGCCCTGAGCAATAATCTCATGGCCCCGGTTTACAATTTTTATTTTTGGAAAAACACCCTGCATTTGCGTTAGGTATTCCAAATCAACCCCAAACAATCGAACCGGGTGCACATTTTCCAGATGAATGATAAGCTGTTCCAATTCTGATAATCCTAGTCAAAAGTAACGAACTTTGAACGGACTATCTTATCTCTTGAACATGTTTTTTGTTGTTCTGCTGACTACCTTTGTTGCATGGCCTTAATTACCTTGAGCAGCGATTTTGGTACCGATGATTTTTATGTCGGGGTGCTTAAGGCGGCTTTGATAAAAAAGATACCGGCGGCACAGTTCATTGACATTAGCCATGTGTTGATTCCGGGCGATTTGCGCAAACCCGCCATGATTGTGCACCAATGCTACCGGCATTTCCCAGACAAGAGCATCCATTTAATGGCATTAACTCCCCAGCAAGGCGCTTATGCCTTCGTTTGTTTTGAATTTGGGAATCAATATTTTATTGGATTGGATACCGGTCAATATTTTATGGGCCTTAAAGGGCAGGTGCAAGAGGCTTGGGATATTTCGCATTTGCCAGGTGGGGAGGGCAGTTTTCCGGCCTTAAAATTGTTTCCAAGGGTGGCAAACGCCTTGATTTCAGAAAAAGGACCCGAAACCTGGGGTATTTCAAAGGTTCGGTTGGTGGAGCGTCTTGATTTTCAACCTTCGGCAAGCAAGGGGCGGATTTTAGGCAACATCACTTACATTGATTTTACGGGCAATGCCATAACCAACATACATCGCGATTTATTTGAGCAAATTTATCCCTCTGGAACGGGGTTTAGGATTCAGTTTCGGATGTCGGCCTATACGGTTCGTCACATCAGCGAGCGGTATTCTCAAGTTCCTTCTGGGAATCTGGTGGCGGTATTCAATGAATCGGGGTTTTTAGAGTTGGCCATTCATTTGGGTAATTTTCGCGACATGCTGGGCATTCATGAAGGCGATACGGTGAATATAGAACCTGAAGAACACATGTAGCGGATGAGTACAGCTAAAATTCCTTTGTTGCGGATTGTGCGCATGCATTTTCGGCCCGATGTATTGCCCGATTTTATGGGTATGTTTCAAGAAACCCAGCCAAAAATTGCTGAAATGCCGGGTTGCCTAAGTGTAGAATTAAAGCAAGACATAGCCCAGCCGCATGTAGTGTACACCCTAAGCCATTGGGAATCGGAAGCCGATTTAAATGCATACCGCCGCAGCGATTTATTTGTTCAGACCTGGGCCAAAACCAAGGCCATGTTTCAGGAAAAACCGCAGGCTTTTAGTTTGGTTCAACCAGAAAGGTAGTCGAAAATTTTTGTACGACCCGCGGCCGGGATGGCAGCGGTATGAGGCCTGCCTGGGCTTGCTGTTGGGCTTAGGCCGGCGGAGGCCCGGAGGGACCCCGTACGGCCAAGCCCAACCAAGCCCGGGCAGGTTGAATACAAGCGAACAGCCCGAAAAGCCGCCCCCCTACCTTAACACTTCCAGATTGTGGGCGTCTAACTTTATGAACGTGAACAACAGCAAGGTAAAGCCCAGCAAACTCGACCCGCCGTAGCTAATAAAGGGCAGGGGAACTCCCACCGCGGGAGCCAAGCCAATGGTGGTGCCTATGTTCATGAAAAAATGAAAAAACAGCACGCATGCAACAATGTATCCAAAGGCCTTTGCAAAGGGAGAGCGTTGCATTTCGGCCCGCAAAATAAGGCGCATCATCAAGGTTAAGAACAGCAAAATAACCACCGTCGTGCCCAGCAATCCCCATTGCTCGCCAATGGCCGAAAAAATAAAATCGGTATGCTGTTTCGGCACGAACTTGAGCTGAGTCAAGGTTCCATTTAAAAATCCTTTTCCGAACCAAGAGCCTGAACCGATGGCCATTTTTGAATTGTTGACATTCCAGCCACTGCCTTTGGGGTCTAAGTCGGGATTAAACAGCACCATAATCCGGGTACGCTGGTGGGGCATCAAAACATGGTCGAACACCCAGCGCCCGCCCAAGGTAAAACCCGACAAAAGCACCAAGAAAAATCCCATGGGCAGAATCGCTTTTCGACTTCGCTCTAAAATCAAAAGCCAAATGGCAATGGACACCAGCACCAGAACCAGAACCAGAATCCAGGGCTGAATCAACAAAGAAGTGAGGAACAAAAAGGCTAAGATGATGCCCAAATACAGCAAAAGCAAATACAGGCCAAATCGGAACATGGCCAAAACGAATGCGGCATACACCAAAGTAGAACCCGTGTCTTTTTCGGCCAAAACCAGAACCGCAGGAATTCCAATAATGGCAAAGGCTTTAAGCCAATATACCACCCGTTTCATTTGAAGTCCCTGCCCTAGAAGTAGGTCGGTAATTGAGAGAATCAGCGTGATGGGCGCCAAGAAAATCCAAAACAGGGTAGGCCATCGACCGGCTGGGGGCGACAAATGCAGGGGAGTAGATAAATAACCTGCCAGGGCAAGGGCGGTTACGTATTTTGCAAATTCAGAGGGTTGAATTTTGATAAACGAATTCATGACAATCCAGCTTTTATTGCCGCCCACCTCCTGCCCTATAACCAAAACCAAGAGCAGCAAGGCCACACCAATTCCAAAAAAAGGCCATCGAAACGCGTAAAACAAATTGGTGTCGCTCAGCAACAAAGCGGCTCCAACCAGCAGGCAAATCAGCAACCAGGCGAACTGTTTACCGGCTTCGCTTGAAACATCGAAGGGCGAGACTCTTTCTTGGTTTGGAACGGCCGACCAAACATGCATCCAACCAATTAAGGCAAGAGTAAGGTAAATGCCAATCAGCACCCAATCTACCTGACCTAACAATCCACCACGCCGATCTTGTGTGCTCATTCCAATCGAGTTTTTAGCAGCCGTTCTTCGAGTCCCGCCCGGGTTATGGTATCGGTCAGGTATTTTTCAATGATCAAAGAAGCAATGGGAGCGGCATAGGTAGCACCAAATCCGCCGTTTTCGACAAAAACACCAATGGCAATTTTGGGCGACTTTGAAGGGGCAAAGGCCATAAAGACAGAGTGGTCTTTGCCGTGGGGGTTTTGGGCGGTCCCTGTTTTTCCGTACACGGCAATGGAATCAAGCCTTGCAATTTTTGCCGTTCCGCCGGATTTGTGAACGGCTCCGTACATGCCTTCCCAAGCAATTTGAAAATGGGCCGTATCAACTCGGGTGTAGTTGTGCTTAAATAAGGTGTCTGGCATGGGTTTCCCGTTCAGGGCTTTGCCTAAGTGGGGCGAAATAAAATACCCGCGGTTGGCAATGATGGCGGCCAAATTCGCAATATGAAGCGCGTTGGCTTTTAGCTCGCCCTGCCCAATTCCCAAAGAAATAATGGTTAGTCCACGCCATTTGCCTAAGCCGTGCATGCGGTCGTAGTATTCGGGGCTTGGAAGCAGCCCAGCTTTGGCTTCTGGAATGTCGGTGCCCAGTTTGGTTCCAAAGCCAAAGCGTTGTGCTCCCAAGTACCAATCTTTGTAGGCTTGTCGGGGAGAGGAGTTGGTTTTGGTTAATTCATTAAATACGTGGCAATAATAGGCGTTGCAGCTGGTTGTGATGGAAAAGCGCAAATCGGCGTTGGGGTGGCCATGGCAACCCACAGTATGGGCGGCCGACAACCGAAATCCGCCTCCACAGGGCACAACGGTGGCGGGATTTATGACGCCGGCTTGCAAACCAAGCATGGCATTCATCACCTTAAAGGTTGAACCGGGGGGGTATCCGTCCATGACGGCCCGATTCAACATGGGTTTTGCTGGGTCTAAAATTAAAGCGCCGTAATGCTGCCTTAGGTTTCGACCTACCATCCAATTTGGGTCGTACGAAGGCGAAGAAACCAAAACCAGAATTTCGCCGGTAGCGGGTTCAATGGCGACAATGGCTCCCCGTTTTCCTTGCATCAAAAGTTCAGCGTATTTTTGCAGCTCAATGTCTAGGGTGCTCATCAAATCAGCACCGGGAACCGGCAGGGTGTCGTACAGGCCATCCATATAACTGCCCTTTTCGTTGTTTCGTACGTCCACATACACTTTTCGCACTCCCTTAATTCCGCGCAAATAGGTTTCATAAGCACGTTCAATGCCGGCCACCCCTACGTAATCGCCCGGTTGGTAGTAGGCGTCTTTTTCTAAAACCGAGGCATCGGCCTCACGGGCATATCCAAGAGCATGAGCGGCATGGGGTTCGGGGTAGCGCCGCACCGATCTTTTTTCTACGTATAGGCCTGGAAAGCGATACATTTTTTCTTGAAACGCCGCGATGGATTTTTGAGATAAGTCGCGAATCAAGGGCTGTGGCTGCTTTTTATAGCGCCGTTTTTTTTCAATGTTCTTGTTTACCTTTTCCCAGGCCTTTCGCACTTCTTCAATGGGTACTTCGGTTAAGGCCGCCAAAGCAAGGGTATCCATTTCTTTGGTTTCTAAGGGAATTACCATTAAATCAAAGGCAAAATCGTTGGTAGCCAGTACCCTACCCTTGCGGTCAAAAATATTGCCTCGGAGCGGTTGATTGACCAAGCGCCGAATGCTGTAGGTGTCGGCAGCCAGTTTAAATCGGTCGTCAAGCCCTTGAAGAAAGAACAGGCGAACCCAAAAAATAAGGCCCACAAGAACAATTAAAACGAGGTAAATGCGCTGCCTGTTTTCCACGAATCAATTCTTCTTTTTATAGAAAAGCCCCTGAACAAGCGCAATCAAAGCCAAAGACATACAGGTATTTCCCAGCCAGCGCAGCAGCAACATTCCAGGAGCGCCCAACGAAAAAAGGCTGTAAAAATGATAAAAAAACTGATGCACCAGCAGCAACCAAAAAGCCATCCATAAATACCGCAACCAACCTAAGCTTTTGGGGCCTGGTTTAAGGTTGTTTTCGCGTTCATCGACCGATAAAAAATACCTGAGCACAAATGGCTGTACAAAGGCCATGGCGGTGGTTGCAGCAGCGTGAAGGCCGCCGGTTCCTAAGCCCAAATCCAAAATTAGACCAAAGGTAAAACCGAACACAATTCGAGCCGATGCCGAAAATTGAACGGGAAAAGCAAAGAAAAACATGGGGTACAGCACCGGAGCCCAGCCCGGTCCGGGTTCTAACCTTGAAATCACCAACCATTCCAAAAGGAGGAACAGAAAACCGCGGCCCAAATAATTCAAAAGGGCTATCATGGCATTAATGGATTTTCTAAGGTGTCTTGTTCGGCTTGGTAGGTGTAATCGAGCACCATTACAAGGTCAAGGGCCGAAAAACGGGTGGCAAACCGCAGCGAGGCATAGCCCGACTCCACGTCTTGTTCGCTTCGGGGCTTAAGGATGAAGCCAACAGGGATGCCTCGAGGAAAAATAGAGGACAAGCCACTGGTTTCTACCGTATCGCCGGGTTTCACCTTGACGTGGGTTGCCAATCCTTCAATGCGGGCACAGCAAGCCGACTTCCCATCCCAAACTAAATTCCCCAATTCTCCCGACGATTTTAGCCGAACCGACAGCAACAATCCTTGTCCTTCGTTCATTAAAGTTAGCCCTGTGGCCAAATTCGGACTCACCTGGGTTACAACCCCCACTACCCCTGCCGGGCCAATCACTCCCATATCGGGCCGCAATCCTTGTTTGCTGCCCCGATTTAGGGTAAACCGATTTTGACTTTGATTTAAGGTTAATTGAATAAGCCGTGCCGAAAGCCAAGAATAAGGAACCTTTAATGCGGTATCGCTTGTCCAGCATAAACGTTCGCCTTGGAGTTCCTGCTGCATCACCTGCATGCGAAGGCGAACCAACTCTCGGTGCAAAAGCGCGTTCTCGGTGCTTAAAAACAAAAAGTGTTCTACCTCTTTTGTGCGGGTCCACCAGGCACGGGTTATTGAGGCGGTAGATTCAAAAAATACGGTTTGGTGGTACCTGAATTGCCGAACAATAAAAACCAAAGAAATCCCGTGAAACAGCAAAAAAACCCACAACAGACGCAGCTTGCGCAGTATGAGAAACAGGTTTTTCATGAATGCCTACCCATCAGCGAATTAGGAAGGGATATCGGTCCATGTTTTTTAAGGCCAATCCGGTTCCTCGAGCCACGGCACGAAGCGGGTCATCGGCAATGTGAACCGGCAGTTTGGTTTTCATGCTGATGCGTTTATCGAGGCCACGCAGCAAAGCACCGCCCCCGGCCAAATAAATTCCGGTTTTGAAAATATCGGCACTGAGTTCTGGCGGAGTCATTTCGAGTGCGCTGTGAATGGCTGCCTCAATTTTACTGATTGTTTTATCGATGGCATAGGCAATTTCTTGGTAAGAAACCGTAATTTCTTTTGGAATGCCTGTCATCATATCCCGGCCATGCACGGCAAAATCGGGCGGGGGGTTCTCCAGTTCCTGAAGGGCAGCTCCCACTTCAATTTTAATCCGCTCTGCGGTTCTTTCTCCAATGTTTATGTTGTGTTGCCGGCGCATGTAATCCTCAATGTCGTGGGTCAGGTCGTCGCCGGCCACCCGAATGGATTTATCGCAAACAATACCGCCCAGCGAAATAACAGCAATTTCAGAGGTACCCCCGCCAATGTCAATAATCATATTGCCTTGAGGTTCTTCCACATCAATCCCTATGCCCAATGCTGCGGCCATGGGTTCGTGGATCAAACACACTTCTTTGCCACCTGCATGTTCTGCCGAATCCTTTACAGCCCGCTTTTCCACTTCAGTAATGCCGGATGGAATGCAAATGACCATCCGCAGGGAAGGCTTAAACCAGCGCTTATTGTCGTTGATTTTTTTAATCATGCCGCGAATCATTTCCTCTGCAGCATAAAAATCCGCAATCACCCCATCTCTAAGCGGGCGAATGGTTTCAATGTTGGCATTGGTTTTTCCATGCATCATCAAGGCTTGCTTTCCAATGGCAATCACTTTACCACTTTTGCGATCTACAGCCACAATAGAGGGTTCATCTACAACCACTTTATCGTTGTGAATAATCAGCGTATTTGCTGTTCCAAGGTCTATCGCAATATCTTGCGTCAAAAAATCTAGCCAGCCCAATTGTACAAGTATTTCAGGTATTTAAACGGTAGGTTTGGTGCACCATGCACTATTCAACAAAATTAAGCGAAATTTAAGTCGTTTCATTACTCATTCGCTGATTTTTTTTTCATCTGCATTCAGGATGTTTTTGGGCGGCTTTCCGGCTGTTGCTGCAAGTCCTCCGCGCTGGGCATACCTGCAGCGGCTTTGCGGGGTCCCTCGTACCTCGGGCCTCCGCAGCACGCGCAGGTTAAGCCCAGCGCGTTGCGGGCTTTCCGCTCCATCCGGGCCGCGGGCCACCTTAAAAATCAGGCGGCCTTCGGGTGCATTGCTGCTTAATTTAGTGCTTAAAATGCCGGCTTCCGCCCAGCACCATTTCAATGCCCCCTTCGCGGGCCGCCGCCAATACTTCGGCATCGCGAATGCTGCCGCCCGGTTGCCAAACATAGGTTATGCCGGCTTGAGCCGCAGCTTCTATTCCATCGGCAAAGGGAAAAAACGCATCTGAGGCCAAAATTGCCCCCCGCACATCGTGGTTAAATTGCGCTGCTTTGGCTATGGCTTGACGTACCGCATCAATGCGCGACACCTGCCCTGCTCCAATTCCTATCATTTGGCCGTTTTTCACCAATGCAATTGCGTTGCTTTTGGCATGCTTTACCAAAATACGAGCCAATTTCATGTCTTCAACTACCCATTCAGGCAAAATGCTGCAATGGCTTAAATCCCAATGTTCTGGTCCCGACTGAAACTGGTCTGATTCCTGCAACAATACCCCCCCTAATGCGCTGCGCTCTACATAAGGCATTGGCATGGCTTCCGATTCCCATTTCAACAAAATCCGGTTTTTCTTTTGCCTGAGCAATGCCAAGGCCTCTGCACTGTAGTCGGGAGCCACTAATATTTCAAAAAACACCGAGTTGAGCGATTCCGCCCAACGTTCATCTACGGGGTGTTTGGTTAAAACGACGCCCCCAAAAGCACTAACCGGGTCGCCCGCCAAGGCTTGCTCCCAAGCCAATTTCGGGTGGATGTTTCGGCTTGCTCCACAGGCAACATTGTGCTTCAACACCGCAGTACTTGGGCCCTCGGCTTCCCACATCAATTGCCAACCGGCATCTAAATCCAACAAATTGTTGTACGACAGTTCTTTGCCCCAGAGTTGCCTGAAAATTCGGTCTAAATTGCCCTCAAAAAATCCCTTTTGGTGGGGGTTTTCTCCATACCGCAACCTACGTATAGGGCCCGATTCCAAATGCAGTTCAGGTACAAATCCAAGGCTCATCCATCGGTGTATATCCCGATCGTAGGCAGCGGTTTCTTCAAAGCCCCGCACCGCCATTTTTAATCTAAATTCAGCCGTACTTCCTTGATTTGCTTGCAGGTGCTCTTGCACTTCTTCAATATGCTGTACCCCACTTAACACCAATACGCGCGCATGGTTTTTGGCAGCAGCACGAATCAAAGAAACACCCCCAATGTCAATTTTTTCGATGCAGGCCTGCTCATCGCTGCCCGAGGCAACGGCGTCCCGAAAAGGGTACAATTCTACAACCGCCAAGTCGATCGCCTCCATTCCGATGCTTTCTGCCTCGCCTTGGTCTTCAACCCGTTGCAGCAATCCTCCAAAAACAATGGGATGTAAGGTTTTAACTCGGCCTCCAAATACAGAGGGGTAACCGGTCATAGATTCAACCGATGTCCAAGGCAAACCCCATGCGCTTAAAGCTTGACCTGTTCCCCCAGTACTAATCAATTCGACTCCCATTTCGTGCAGTTGCTTTGCCAATTTGAAATAGGGCTCTTTTGTAAAAACCGAAATCAATGCGCGCTTTATGGGTTGGGATTTCATAAAATAATACCAAAGATTAAATATTGCACAGACTAGGCTGTATCTTTGGGGGGCAAAGTTCATCAATTTAGCTTGAATTGTGTAAGATTTAATGCCCTTTTTTCCATTTATTATGAAAAGGCTTTTTTTGTGGTTTGCAAGTGCCTCTTTTGCCTTGAACAGTTTAAGGGCGAATAAATTAAGGACATTTCTCTCTTTGTTGGGGATGGTCATCGGCATTTTTCTGATTATTTTCATTGGAGCAGCGGTCGATGCCTTAAAAAAAAACATCAACGATTCCATTTCACGCTTGGGCGACGAGGTTATTTATGTGCATAAATGGCCCTGGGAAGGTGGTTTCAATTATCCTTTTTGGAAATACTTGATGCGGCCACAACCCAATCCACGAGAAGCCAATTTGCTTCAGGAACGCTTGGGGAGCATCGCTCAAGTCTCGTTTCAAGCCCAATCCAACGCCACCGTTCGAAGTTCAAAGTTCTCCATTGAATCAACCTCTATTTATGGTCAAGCCGAGGGCATGAATATGGTTAGCCCCCTTGAAATCGATAAAGGGCGGGCATTTTCTGAAATGGAAATCCTAAGCGGTCGAGATGTATGCATCATAGGGCCCGACATTGCCCAAAATCTGTTTCCAGGGGCTCAACCCATTGGGCAAACCCTGCGCATAGGAGCACGAAAATTTTCGGTGATTGGCCTTACGGTAGCTCAAGGGGAATCCTTGATTGATATTGGCGAAGACCGCCGGATATACGTTCCCTTTGGGGCATTTAAAGCTTTATTTGGTGTGGGCGGAGGGGGTATTCATCGCGAAATTGTGGCTAAGCCTTTGCCGGGAGTTCCACGTGCTCGGGTTAAAGATGAATTGATGGGGGCCATGCGGGCTATCCGCAAAATTCAGCCCCTAGAAGAAGAAGATTTTACCTTGAACGAGGCCAGCATGATTGCCAAAGAAACGGCCGGAATTACCAGTATTTTAAACCTGGTGGCTCTTTTAATTGGGGGAATGGCCATTTTGGTGGGGGGATTTGGCGTGGCCAATATTTTGTTTGTGTCGGTTAAAGAACGAATACCCGTCATAGGTCTTCAAAAGGCTTTGGGAGCCAAGCGCTCTTTTATTTTATGGCAATTTCTTTTTGAGGCCATCGCCCTTTCTATGTTGGGCGGGCTGCTGGGCCTGCTCTTGGTTTACCTGGCCGCCTTAGGAGTCCGTTCGTTCTCCGATTTCGAAATGGTTTTGAGTTTTGACAACGTGGTTCGCGGTTTGTGGGTATCTAGTGTGGTGGGCTTGATTGCCGGCTTTGCCCCCGCTTGGTCGGCCAGTAAATTATTGCCCGTTGATGCCATTCGTCAAGGTGCCTAAGTTAGAAGTAAACTACCCTCTGCTTTTCTTAATTGAACTAGATTTGAAGCATGCTTTCGGAATATAAAAGGCGGATTTTTTCAATTTCTTCTGAAGCCGAATTCGAGGAGTTGGCCCTGTGGGCTTTTCAATATCAATGCAAGAACATTGAGGTATATGCTCATTTTGTGCAGGCGTTGGGAATTAACCCCGCCCAAGTAAATTCCCTGGATTCCATTCCTTTTTTGCCAATTGAATTTTTTAGAAGCCATACGATTATTGATCGGGAATTTTTCGAGCCAGCCCTGGAGTTTCATTCTAGTGGCAGCACCGCTCAAACCCGTTCTGTGCATTGGGTTTCCGACTCTGAGCTGTATGAAAAGTCGTTTATTCAGGCCTTTCGGCACTTTTTTGGCCCCCCCGAAGCCTATACCATTTTAGCCTTACTCCCCTCCTACTTAGAGCGGCCCAACTCGAGCCTGATTTACATGGTGGCCGAACTGATTCGGTTAAGCCAGCAACCTTTGGCCGGATTTTTCGCGGAACCCAACGATGTTTTTTTGGGGAACCTCCATTCCGCTATCAAATCGGGAACAAAACCCCTGGTTATTGGAGTTGGTTTTGCCTTGCTAGAATGGGCCAACACCAACCCTATGTCGATTCCTCAGGTTCAAATCATGGAAACCGGTGGCATGAAAGGCCGCGGAAAAGAACTGATACGCGAGGAACTCCATGGAATTCTTAAACGGGCCTTTTCGGTTCGCCGCATTTTGTCTGAATATGGAATGACCGAACTGCTTTCTCAAGGATATTCGATGGGGAACGGCGTGTTTGAAACCCCGCCCTGGCTAAAAATACGGTTCCGCGACCCGTTAAATCCAAAACAGACAAACGCCCAGGCTGGAGGTTTAAACATCATTGATTTGGCAAACATTCACAGCTGTTGCTGCATTTCTACCCAAGATTTGGGCGAACAAACAACAGGAGGGTTTGTGGTTTCGGGCCGATTTGATAACGTGGATGTTCGGGGCTGCAACCTTTTGGTTTCTTCTTAAATACCCCCCAACTCTAGTAATTCAGTAAATTTTGCAAAGCAACCCTTACCTTTTCAGCATTGGGAATGGCAGCTTGCTCTAAGGTGCTATTCAATGGAATGGCGGGCGTGGTGGTGCTGCCAACGGCGGCAACTGGAGCGTCTAAGTAGGAAAAACAATGTGCTTGAATTTCACCCAGAAGTGCCATGGCAAAACCGTGTGGCAGGGGTTCTTCTGTTAGCACGAGAGCCCGTCCATGGTTTTTCACTGCCGAAAAAACGGCCTCTGAATCCCACGGATTTAAGGTGCGTAAATCGATAATTTCGATTTTTCCAGATAGGCTTTCTGCGGCTTCTAAAGCCCAGTAAACGCCACGGCCATAGGTAACGACAACGGCGGTTGGCCCCTCGGTAGCCTGGGCTGCCAACACCTGCCTTGCCTTTCCAAAAGGCAGCACGTAATGGGCATCGGGTTCTACCGTTTTTGCCCCTTCTGTACCCTTTATTTTGCTCCAGTAAAGTCCTTTATGCTCCAACATTACTACCGGATTGGGGTCGTAATACGCGGCTTTTAGCAATCCCTTCAAATCGGCACCTGTGCTTGGGTACGCAACCTTAACGCCTCGAATTTGGAGCAGCACCGACTCTACGCTGCTTGAATGATATGGCCCACCGCTACCATAGGCACCAATAGGTACGCGAATCACACAGGAAACGGGCCATTTGCCGTTCGATAAATAATTGGAACGGCTAACTTCGGTGAACAATTGATTTAGTCCGGGCCATATATAATCAGCAAACTGAACCTCTACAATGGGTTTTAAACCCACCGCCGACATTCCTACGGTACTGCCCACAATAAAAGCTTCTTGAATGGGGGTATTGAATACCCGATGCGAACCAAAGGATTTGGCCAAGGTTGCTGCTTCGCGAAAAACCCCACCCAACCTAGCCCCTACATCTTGGCCATACAAAAGGCATTCGGGGTGCTTTTCCATAAGTTCCCGAACGGCGAACAATGCACAATCAACCATAACGGTAGCCACCTTGCCCTCCGGATGGCGTTCGCCCATTTCTTCAAGAATTGGCGTATCTGCAAAAATATGGCGTTCCAGCTCTTCCGCAAGGGGGTCGGGCATCGCCATGGCCTTTTCAAAATCAACAAGTACCGTTTTAGTAGCCTGTTCCTCCAGCCGATTGAGTTCTTGGGCAGAATATCCATTGGAGTTTAAAAACTGCCGAAACTTTAAAATGGGGTCCCGGCGTGAAGATTGTTCCAAATCATCGCGGTACCATTCTTTTCGGACGCCCGAAGTGTGGTGATTTAACAATGGGACCTTGGCATGAACCAGAATGGGACGCCGTTCGGTGCGAATAACCTCTATTACTTCTTGAAGGGTTTGATAGCATAAAACAAAATCGGTACCGTCTAGGGTACGAACCTCCAGACCTTTAAATCCTTTGGCGTATTCCGAGGCATCCATGGCTCGGAATTCAGAGGCATGCGCCGAAATATCCCATTCGTTGTCTTGAACCAAGTACAAAATAGGAAGGGATTTTAAAACGGCCATTTGAAAGGCCTCGGCAACCTCACCTTCGGTTATAGAGGCGTCGCCCAAAGAACAGACCGAAATGGGAGCCTCGCCTGCAGCCCAATTGTCCATGTTCATTTGTTCCCTATACCATAAGCCCAAAGCCACGCCAGTTGCTGGAATTGCTTGCATTCCAGTCGCTGAGCTTTGATGCGGTATTTTGGGTTTATCGGGCTGATTTAAACTGGGGTGGGAATAATAGGTCCGCCCACCGCTAAATGGATCGGCTTGTTTCGCAAGCAGCTGTAGCATTAAATCGTAAGGACTCATACCTATGGCCAAAAGCATAGAGTCGTCTCTGTAATAAGGAAAGACAAAATCTTGAGGCTTAAGCTGGCAACCCAAGGCAATTTGAATTGCTTCATGTCCACGGCTTGTGGCATGAACATATTTTGAGGTAATGCTTTGCTTTTGCTCGTAAAGGTCAGTCATGGCCTTTGCTTTGCACATCAGTTCCCACACATAGGAATAATCAATGTGAGACGAAACTAGGGAAGCGTGCACAGAAGAAGATTCCATTTGCGTTAGCGCTGAGGCCGATGAATAAGCAATGAGCGATTAAATATGAAGTGCCAAACGAATGCGGGCATAAATTTCATCTATATGCCCTACCCCAGGCACGCGGCTCAATTTGCCTTGTTGACTATAAAAATCAGTCAAGGGAAGGGTTTCGTTTTGATACACCCGAATGCGTTTTTCGATGATGTCCGAATCGGCATCGTCGCTTCGGCCACTGGTTTTTGATCGTTCTGCAAGGCGGTCCCTTAAGATTGCATCGGGGACTTCCAGCAACAGCACAAACTGCAAAGGCATTCCTTTGAATTCCAACAAGCGGTCTAAGGCTTCGGCCTGAACTTGGGTGCGTGGAAATCCATCAAAAATAAATCCGGCGTTTGCAGGACTTGCATCTAGTTTTTGTTCAATCATGCGTACCACCACATCATCGGGAACCAGCATTCCAGAATCCAAGTACCTTTTGGCCTCTAATCCAAGCGAGGAGCCCGATTTGAGTTCAGCACGAAAAATATCACCGGTAGAGAGGTGAACAAAGCCAAAGTCTTCAATTAGTTTCGCCGATTGGGTGCCTTTCCCTGAACCGGGGGGTCCTAAAAAAACAAAATTCAACATGGTTACCGCTTAAGTTTGTAAATGCCCTCTAGGTTTCGGCCCAACTCATCAAAGTCCAACCCATATCCAACCACAAATTCGTTGGGAATTTCAATTCCAACGTAATCCGGTTCATCGCCCCCCAAAAAGGTTTCCCTTTTATACAGCAAAGTGGCGACTTTAAGGGATTTTGGTTTTTCAAGCGAAAGGATATCTCGAATAGCTTGAATGGTTTGACCGGTGTCCACAATGTCTTCTACCAAAATACAGACCTTGCCTTTCAGTGCGATTTCAGATCGGGCATGGATTTGCACAATTCCGGTTGAGGCTGTTCCTCGGTAAGAGGAAGCAGAAACAAAGCCCATTTCGACCTCGCCTTCCAGTTGACGCAGCAAATCAGCAAAAAATACGATGCTGCCCTTCATAACGCACATGAGAACAAGGCGTTCGGTAGGAAATTCTTTACGAATTTGCTGGGCAATAATGCTTACAGCCTCTGCAATTTCAGAAGGCAGCAACCAAGATTCAAAGGTGGAATTGTGAATTTTTACGTCCATGAGCTAAAGGTACAAAATCCCAGTGTAGATACTGAAAATCAAAGAAGTTTACCGATGATTTCCGATTCAGAAATTCCTTCGGCTTCGGCTTTGTAATTCCGAACAATGCGGTGCCGGAGTACAGAAGCCGCAATGGATTTTACATCATCAATGTCGGGGGTAAAGCGTCCGTGCATGGCTGCATGGGCTTTTGCACCCAGAATTAAATTCTGACTTGCCCTAGGGCCGGCTCCCCAGCTTAGGTATTCTTTTGCCAAGGCATCGGCCCTCGATTCAAAAGGCCTTGTTTTAGCTACCACTCCTACCGCATACTCTAAAACATGGTCGGTAACAGGAATTCGGCGCACCAAATCCTGAAAAGCAGAAATTAAAGTTCCGTCCATTATGGTTTGAAGCTCTGGGGCATAATCGGCGGTAGTTTGCCGAACAATTTGCACTTCCTCTTCAAAACTGGGATATCCCAATTCCAACTGAAACATAAATCGATCCAATTGTGCTTCGGGTAGCGGATATGTTCCTTCTTGCTCAATTGGGTTTTGAGTTGCTAAAACAAAAAATGGTTTGGGCAGTTCGTATCTTTTACCTGCAACCGTAACGGCTTTTTCCTGCATGGCTTCCAACAAGGCTGCCTGTGTTTTGGGGGGCGTTCGGTTTATTTCGTCGGCCAATACAATATTGGCAAACAAGGGCCCTGCCTGAAACTCGAATTTCCGTTGCTCATTTAATATTTCCGAACCCGTAATGTCGCTAGGCATGAGGTCGGGGGTAAACTGGATTCGTTGAAATTCAAGGCCAAGAGCTCTAGATACGGTTTGAATAAGGAGTGTTTTTGCCAAACCGGGAACCCCCACCAACAGGCAATGCCCACCTCCAAATAGGGCTAAACTGAGTTGAGCCACAACTTCATCTTGCCCCACAATGACCCGAGCGATTTCTTTCTTGAACGCAGTATAGCGTTCGGCCAATGCTTCTACCCCTTGGGTGTCGGTTGAAAAATATTGATTCATGGATTCCATTTTCTAAGTTCTGGGCAGGTATCTGAGTACCCTTGCACCGAAATGTGTAGGTTTTTCTTGCGCTTTTCAATCCACGTTTTCAAAACGTCCATTTTCTTCTCGCTCAGGGCAGCTTGTTGTATTCGGGCATAATCTTGTTCCAGCGATGCGGTATGGGCATCAATGCGTTTTTCAATGTAAAGCACCCGAACCATTTTTTGTCCTTCGGCCGATGAAGATACTTGAAGTTTTGAATGCTGGCCTTCGTTTAAATTGCTCAGCAATTGATAGGTTGTCGCATCCAATTCCTCGAGCATAAATCGGCCGGCTCCGGTATTCGGATTCATCAAGCGTCCACCATTGTTGGCCGTTTCTTTGTCATTGCTGTACCGTATGGCTAAATTTGAAAACGAGACCGAATCCAATTGCAGAATAATTTCATTTAACTGTTCTTCCGCTGCAACCAAATCGGTCAAAGAAACTTTTGGGCGCATTAAAATATGCCTAAAGTTGGCGTATTGCCCTCTTTTATCCAGCAGTTCTATGATATGGTATCCAAATTGGGTCTTCACTGGGGCCGAAATTTGTTTGGGTTCAAGGGAAAAAGCTACGGCCGAAAATTCAGGAACCAGATCGTCTCGCTTCATAAATCCGAGTTCACCGCAATTTTCGGCCGATCCGGGGTCTTCTGAATAAAACTTTGCTTTGATGCAAAAACTGCTCCCTTTTTCCAATTCACTCTTTAGTTTTTCTAAGGCCTGCAACACCCGTTCATTCTCCTCCTGTCGTACTTCTGGAATTATGGCAATGTGTGAGAGCTCAACTTCCCCGGGGATCAAGGGCAAGGAATCCTTGGGGATGCGATCAAAGTATTTTTTCACCTCAGAGGGGGTAACTTGAACCTCGCCTGTGATTTTAAATTGCATGCGTTGAATAACCAAATCGTCGTACACATTGTCGCGGATATCCAACCGAAGGTTATCTAGGGTTCTGCCCATCAGTTTTTCAAGGCGTTCCCGGCCACCGGCCTGAGCCACTTGCATATTGATGCGGCGGTCGATTTCGGCATTCACTTCGTCGTCTTCAATAATCACCGAATCTAAAACGGCTTGGGCCACCAAAATTTTTTGAATCAGTATGTCCTCAAGCACTTCGCAGCGGCTTACAGAACGAACTCTGTTTCCGCGTTCATCGGCTTCCATTTGAAACGAACGGATTTCAACGTCCGATTGCAAGACAGGGGAAGCCCCAACAACAGCGACAATTTCATCAACCACCGTCTGGGCCTGAATGCCGGCCGACAAAAACAGGGTTGATAAAATCCAGCCTATGGACTTAAGGGTTGGCGGTTCCCACATATATTTCTGCGTTTTTTTCGGTTAATGCTTCCTGAACCCATTTGCGTTGCAGGTCATTCAAGAAAATTTGTTTCTTTTGGTGCAGCAATATGGCTCGAATCCGCGGAATTTCAAACTCCAAGGGCGAAACGGTTTTTTTCATTTTCACATCTCGAATCCAGAGCCAATTCAAACCTGTCGAATCCTGAATCTCGAACAGCGTATTTTTTGTGAGGCGCCCTCGGTCCAAATCAAAATTAGCAGGCAGCAATTTCGAAACCTCCGAGACAGAAATCCAAGAGGTATCGTTCAGAAAAAAGGACTTTGCTTTCACCCTTAAGAAAGATTCAAGAGCAGGGACATTCTTGGTTTCCGAATCGGTAAATGCCTTTTTAATTTTAGCTGTGAGGGCGGCTTTCGAAGGAAAAACGGCCAAGCGGAATTTCAGGATGTCGCTTTTGAGCAAAAAATGCTTCTCATTTTGCCGGTAATAGGCCTCAACAGCCTGGTCTGAAATCACAGTATCCATGCTTTCGCCCACCAATTGCTGTTGATATGAATAAATAAACAGCGACTTTCGATATGCCTCCAATTGCTTTTCGAAGGTGGATGAGCTGCTGGCCAGTTCTTTTTGTGCCCGCTGATACAGCACTTGCTCCTCAACCCACTTATGGGCAAAAGAACCCAGCAAAATCAAACTGTCTTCGGGATTGTCTCCAAAATTCAAGCCTATAATATCTTCAGGCGATAGTGTTGAATTCCCAACCCTTGCAATGACATTGTTGGTGTTCGAGGGGGTACTCCCGCTCGAACAGCCAAAAAACAAAGGTAGGCTCCAAACAGCTATTCCGACCCTAAAGGCATTAATCATGGATCTATCAATTGGTATAGCACCTCTAAATTTACGTTTACAGGATATTTCGCCTTCAACTCCTCAACCCACTTCGTCTCCAAGAATCCAGAATAATCGGAGATAATTTGACCTCTGGCTTCTTCCAGTTTTTTGGGTGCCGGAGGCAAGACGCTGGTTACTACGGCAAATCTTATTTTCTGTTGGCCCCGGTCGGTAGGACCTACGCCTATTTTTTGATTTACTAAGTCCACAACAGAATGCATGCCCTTGGTAAAAAGGCCTTGTTGAACCAAGACATTGTCGGCGGATTTTTTATTGAGTTTTTGGCTAAACTTTTCAAGGGTAATTTTACCTGCCACCAGTTTGTCGGCCAATTTCCTTGCTTCTTGTTCAATGGCTTCGTTCTTGCAATCAATCACAATGGCCTCGCTCCGCACATCCCACATGTACCTGTTCTTATTTTGTTCGTGGAAGGCAATTAAGCCTACCGTATCGCGAACCGAACGCTTCCATACTTTTTCATCCATTAAGCTGAACAACAGAATTCCTTCTCGGTATTCATTCATCAAATAGCGGAATTTGATGTTTTCTTGGGGCAATTGTTCTTCTTTGTACGAGAGCAGGACAGATTCTACAAAAGGTTTTAGCACCTGATTTTCAAATGAGCAAGCGTCTTTTTGTTGAACTGTTTTTCGCTCAGCCTGTACGTAATCCAGCAAGGTTTGAACGGTCAGTTGGGTATCGGCAAAACGGGCCAAAGCCACGTTTGAGTGGGCACTTAAGGTTTCCGTTGTATAATCTCCTTGAGCGTTAGCCAAGAATCCAAGGTCTTTTTTCAACCAGCTAAATGCGTAATCCTTTTTTAATTTTTCTACAAAGGCATCTGCGGGTTGTTTCCAGCGTGTAGATTTGGCCAACATTTTTTTCAAATCCGATTCAAAATCTTTAAAACTTGGAATGCCGGCTTGTTTTTCTAAGCGCAGAACGTGGAAACCTTGGGGGGTTTCAATAACCTCAGAAACATCGGCAATAGACACCAATGAAAAAGCAGCGTCTTCAAAAGAGGGGATGTATTCGTTGATTCCGAACGGTTCTAAAATACCACCCCGGCTGGAGTTTTGGTAGTTTTCCGAGTAATTTCGCACCAAGGCTTCCCAGGGTTCGCCTGCTTTGGCCTTTTGCTTCGCTTCTTCCGCTTTGGCTTTGGCCTTGGCGTTCATTTCTGAATCTTCGCTGCTCGAAATGAATATATGAGAAACCTGTACCCGGCCTCTGGCAGGCCGTTCTTGTTCCACATAAATAAGGTGGTATCCCAAAGAAGAGCGGACTGGATTTGAAACTTTTCCGATTGGGGTAGAAAACGCCGCGGTTTCAAATGCCCAAGAAATCGACGGCGAGCCGGTAATCCAGCCCAATTCGCCCCCATTCAACCGACCAATACTGTCTTGACTAACTTGTTTAACCGCATCGGCAAAACTTAAACTCCCTTTATTGATGCGTGCGGCCACTTTCTGCAATTGATTGAAGGCTAAAAGACTGTCCTTCTCGGATGCACATTTGGGCAATCGAACTAAAATTTGACGAATCTTCCTGTCCTTCAACATGCGTTGATAGGTGGTTCTAACCATATTGTTCTCAACAGAGGTGTCTCGAAGAAAGGGCTGTGCCAATTGCTTTACATAGGCATTTAATTCCCGATTAAAAGCGGCCGAGGTGTCCATTCCCAATTGCTTTGCTTCAAACACCTTAAGTTTGAAAATTCGAAACAAATCCAGGTATTCATCCAATTCGGCTTTGCTTGTTTTTTTCTCTTGATTGTTTTTCCTGAAAATCGCGTTAAACTCCTCAAGAGTAACCTGCTCTGAGCCAACGGTCATCACAACAGCGTTCTGATTTTGAGCAGATAAAAGAGTACAGGCCATAAGACCTGATAAAATCAACCATGAAGTTTTCATTGTTCTTACATTTTTAAGGCCTACGAAGGTACAAAATCGAAGGGAATCGAGGCAAGGGAAAAAATCCCTTTTAGGACGAAGCAAATCGGTTCAATGGAAAAAGGGCAAAGGTTGAATTCGGAATGCGGATGAAAGGGCTGTTTCTGCTAAGGCTTAACGCCAAGAATCGCGGCTGTAGTTAGGGGCCTCGCGGGTAATTGCGATGTCGTGGGGGTGCGATTCAATAATACCGGCGCTGGTTATTCGAATGAATTTTGCCTGTTTTAAGGCGTCGATGGATTCTGCACCCGCATACCCCATTCCGGCGCGCAGCCCACCTAAGAGCTGAAACACGATTTCAGCGATGCTGCCTTTGAAGGGTACACGTCCTACGATTCCTTCGGGCACCAACTTACCGGGGTCGGTTTCTTGGGCTTGAAAATACCGGTCTTTGCTTCCTTTTTGCATGGCATCAACCGAGCCCATTCCCCGGTATGTTTTAAACTTTCTGCCTTCAAAAATCAGGGTTTCGCCTGGAGATTCTTCTGTTCCTGCCAACAAAGAACCCAGCATAACGGCATCGGCCCCTGCGGCAATGGCTTTAACAATATCGCCTGAGAACCGGATTCCGCCATCGGCAATAATGGACACATCGGGGTATTTTTCTTTCAGGGCATTTGCCACATCAATAATAGCGGTGAGCTGTGGAACGCCTATTCCGGCTACAATTCGGGTGGTGCAAATGGAGCCCGGTCCTATGCCAACTTTAACCGCATTAGCTCCTGCTTCGGCCAAGGCTAAGGCGGCAGAAGCGGTGGCAATATTGCCTGCAATCAGAGTTAAATTCGGATGCTGTTGCCGCGCTAAACGTACGGCATCAAGAACGCTTTTTGAATGGCCGTGGGCGGTGTCGATCACCACGATATCAACCCCCGCAGCTACCAAGGCCTGCAAGCGTTCCGTTGAGTCCCCTCCAACTCCTAAGGCAGCAGCCACCCTCAACCTTCCCATTTCGTCTTTGCAGGCATTGGGCCTTTCGCGTGCCTTAATTATGTCTTTGTAGGTCAACAATCCAACCAAACGGCCCTCTGCATTCACAACGGGCAATTTCTCAATTTTATAGGCTTGCAAGATAGACTCTGCTCCCGACAAATCCTGACCTTCTTTCGCGGTAACCAGATTTTCCCTGGTCATTACCTCGGTTATTGGACGCGATTCATTGGCTTCAAACCGCAAATCTCGGTTGGTTACAATCCCAACCAAACATCCCACCGAATCAACCACAGGTATGCCCCCAATTTTATGTTCGCGCATCAGATTTAAGACGTCGCGCACCGATGCACTGGCTTCCACAGTAATGGGGTCGATAATCATGCCGCTTTCGGCCCGCTTTACCTTTCGCACCATTAGGGCCTGCTCGCTTATAGGCATGTTTTTGTGCAAAACGCCAATCCCCCCTTCGCGGGCCATGGCTATTGCCATTTCAGATTCGGTTACCGTATCCATGGCAGCAGCTAAAATGGGCATTTCCATAGAAACACGGGGGCCAATTTTGGTGCGGGTTTTTACCTGACTGGGTAAAATTTGAGAATAGGCCGGCAAGACCAATACATCGTCGAAGGTTAATCCTTCTGCAATTACTTTTTCCATATGGGTAAAAATGGCATGGTTCTTAAATTTTTATCAAGCGATGCCACCTTATAACAGATGGAAAGAACTTGAAGTTGAAAACGTAAGGAACTGGAATAATTGCTTGCAAAGGTACGACCTCAAATTGGTTCGTCCGTCCTTTTTGGATTAAATTTTAAGTTCTTGTGCGGTTCAATCCCTTCCCGTTTTGTAGATCGCTTGACCTTGTTCAAATCCAATAATGCGGACCCTTCGGTTTAAACCGGCAGCCCCCGAAATGGAATTTGAACTGAAATCAAACCGCAGATTTGGCCGGTCGCCATCGGTACTTTTAATGGCTTCCACCCAATTTCTGTCCTCTAAAAAGAAGGATTTCATAAACACATGCGATGCCAATAGGTAGCCCATTTCGGCATAGGCATCGGGCCAGGCATGGAAAAAAGCCTTGTACCGTTCGGGCCAAGAAGAACCATCTAGGGGAAATTCCAAGAAATGAGAGGGAGCCAAAATGTGGATGTTAAATTTTTGATAATAACCCACCTCCATCACTTGAAAATTGAGCCAGTCATCGGGTACAAGCAACTGTACATTTCGAGTATTTACAGAGGAGCGCGTTAAACCGGTTAGGATATTCCGAACCCGCAATTCATTCGAAACGAACAAGGCGAACAGGGATTCCCGGCCCCCTGCAGTTTGTGCAGAAATTCCAGACCCGGAAGCTTCGCCGGTGGAGAAGGGTATTCCTTTTTTTCTCAATTCACTAGCAACCTGAGATCGAAGCAAACTGTCTTTGCCAATAGAGGCTTTTGAAAGGAAAATAGAACTGTTTGGGTTTTGATTGTGAAATCCTGAAATATAGGTTGTCCAAGCTTCAACTTCAGAATGATTTACTTTGAACTCGGTTTTCGATTTTGGTTCCCATTGTTTTGAAAAAGGGGAAAAAATCGGAATGTTTTGCTGTGTAATTTTGGGGCTTATTCGGGCATAATTTTGCGTCAAAAAAGGGCCAAAGACCAAAGTTGGCTTGCCGCCCTCAAAGCCATTAAAGGGCTCAAATTCATTGTACACGGTTAAGGAAAGGCCGCCTGTAAGGCTATCCGACCAATCGGACATGGCCAATTGCACCCCTTCCATAAAAGAAAGTGCGACTTCAAAATACTCTGGCTTTGATTCGTCAAAAGGGGCAAAAAGGGCAATGTTAATTTTATTTGAGGAAGGGGTGGCAGGCCTTTCCATCTTAGTTTTTTCAGGAACTGCGGTTTCCGCTTGCCGTTTAATTGGGACTCGAATTTTTTGACCGCTGAACAATCCCGTTTCCAATAAAGTGGGATTCAACAGGTACAAAGTGTCTATGGAGCATGCGTATTTATTGCTTATACCATAAATAGATTCACCTAAAACAACCGTATGGAATAGGCTGGATTTTGATTCCTCTACATCAGGCCTTGGTGTTTGAATTCGGGGAATGCAAACTGAGGCTGCTTCTTGCAACGGCAAGCCAATGCCGGGATTTGCAGACAGCAATTGGTCAACCGTACAACCGTTGGCCCGGGCTATGCCGTACAAGGTTTCGCCCTTTAAAACAAGGTGGATCTTTGAGCAGTCTTGAGCATGCATGGACAAGACCGAAAAAAGCGCTAGAATTAGAACTTTAATGCGAAACATAGGCATAAAGGTACATATACTATCAAGAATCATTCCCATTCTATGGTAGCGGGTGGTTTTGAGCTGATGTCATAAACAACGCGATTGATGCCTCTGACCTGATTGATGATTTTATTGGCTACCCCTTTTAAGAATCCCTCTGGAAATTCAAACACATCGGCGGTCATTCCATCGGTACTGCTAACAGCTCGAAGGGCTACTACCTTTTCATAGGTACGCTCATCGCCCATGACGCCTACAGAACGAATTGGCAATAAAATAGCTCCTGCCTGCCAAATGGCATCGTACAGATTGGCCTCTTGAAGGGCTTGAATGTAGATGGCATCGGCCTGTTGCAGCAAGGCTATATTTTCTGGGGTAATGTCGCCCAAGCATCGAATGGCCAATCCGGGACCCGGAAAAGGGTGTCGGTTGATAAAGGTAGCCGGTATTCCAAGGGAATTGCCTACTCTTCGAACTTCGTCTTTAAACAAAGAACGAAGGGGTTCAACCAATCCCATTTTCATTGCTGCGGGCAAGCCCCCTACATTGTGGTGGCTTTTTATGGTAACCGAGGGGCCTGTAACCGATACCGATTCAATCACATCGGGATAAATGGTGCCCTGGGCCAGCCAATGTATGGGATGAGGTATGGCTTTGGCTTCCGATTCAAAAACCCGAATAAAAAGTTCACCGATGGTTTTTCGTTTGGCTTCTGGATCGGTTTTGCCCGATAAGGCATCCAGAAAAAGGGAAGCTGCATCGGCACGTTTAACCGAAAGCCCCAAATCGGAATACGTTTCCATCACCCGATCGGCTTCACCCAATCTAAGCAAACCATTGTCAACAAATATGCAATGCAGTTGCTCCCCAATGGCTTTATGCAGCAGTATGGCTGCCACCGTTGAATCTACGCCTCCACTCAAAGCCAAAATGACATGGTCTTTCCCAACCTGCTTGCGTATTTTCTCGGTAATTTCCTGAATAAAATGGCCTTCTGTCCAATCGCCGGTACATCCACAAATGGCATAGGCAAAGTTTTGAAGCAATTGAGCTCCGTCATTGCTGTGAACTACTTCTGGGTGAAACTGAAGACCAAACCAAGGTTTAGATTGGTGTTGAAATGCAGCCACCGGAATTTCGGGCGTTTTGGCCGTCAAGCTAAAGGCAATGGGCAAAGTCTGAATGCTATCGCCATGCGACATCCAAACCGTTGAACCCGATTGAATGCCCGAGAAAAGCAGGTTTGTTTCAACTAAATCCAATTTGGCTCTTCCGTATTCCCGGTGCTTGGACGCCGCAACAATACCTCCGTGGGCATGCACAAGCCATTGGGCACCATAGCAAATCCCCAAAACGGGCACACCTAGATTAAGCCAGCCCAAATCGGGAATCAAAGGTTGTTCTTGCCGTACGGAGGCTGGGCTTCCCGACAAGATAATCCCATTGATTCCGGTGGTATTTATGGATTGAACTGCGGAATGAAAAGGCAGAATTTCGCAATACACCTTTAGCTCTCTTAATCTTCTTGCAATAAGTTGGGTGTATTGAGACCCAAAATCTAAGATGAGTATTTTGTCAGACATAATGCGAATGAAGCCGGGAAGGCCTATTAGGGTTTTAAAATAAGAAACTCGGTGCGGCGGTTTTTTGACCGGCCATCGGCCGTTGAATTTGGTGCTATTGGTTTCGTTGAACCATAGCCTTTGGCTTCAATGCGCTGAGAATCCACACCGAAATCCATCAAAAGTTGCTTTACTCCATTGGCCCTGTCTGAAGAAAGGGTTAGATTCGCCTCTGAATCGCCTACATTATCGGTATGACCTTGAATAGCAATTCGAGCCGTTTTGTTTTTATTCAACCAACGTGCAAAAGCCTTTAGGTAGGTTTTGGCCTTCGGGCTAAGTGCGGTGCTGCTGGTTTCGAAATAAAGTTCAGAAAGGGTAAAGGCAGCGCCTTCGCTTACTTTGCCGGTGGTCAGGGAAAGGGTATCGTTTAAAATTTCTTTGCTGATGGCTTTTGCCGAGAAAGCCAAGTTTGGCGATTCGACAGAAATAATATGTTCCTCGTTTGACCTCAATATGGCTACAAACTCTCCGTCCCGTTGATCTGCCTCGATGGTGGTTTTTTGCTGTGTGGATTCATTAAACACCTCGATGCTCCCCCCAATCCGTTGCCCATCGTTGTCTTTCAACACGCCTCTAACCACAACCACTTCGGCAGGTCTAGCCTCCTCGTACAAATCAAAGGAGTACACGTCCAATCCTCCTGGGCCGATGTTCTTTCCCTCTTTTGATGCGAGGTTGTTCGAGGAAAAATAACCTGTTTTTCCGTCTAAGGAAACAAAAAAACTAACCTCATCGGCCTCGGTATTGATAGGGTTCCCAATGTTCACTGGTTTTTCCCAGCTTCCATCGGTTTTGCGGCGGGTGTAAAACACATCGTAGCCGCCAATATTGTCGTGGCCTTTGGACGAAAAATAAAGGGTTTGAGAATCGGAATGCAAGAAGGGCGTAAGTTCGTTTTTGTCGGTATTTAAAACGGCTCCAAGGTTTTTGGGTGGTCCCCACTGATTGGTTTGTGGGTTTCTTTCAGACATGTATAAATCGGTTCCGCCCAAACCTCCTGGGCGATTGGAAGAAAAAATAAGGGTATTCCCATCGTAAGAAATGGTAGGTTGAGAATCCCAATGCGCAGAATTGATGTTTTGGCTTACCCTTTGAAGGGCGGACCAAGCGAAACCTTCCCAATGGCTAAACCAAAGGTCGCAGGCTTGGTATTCGTTGTTGGGGCACACCACAAAGTACATGGTTTTATTGTCGGCCGTTAAGGCGGCGGCTCCGTTGGTGTGGCCTTGGTTGAAAGGGCTTAGCATTTCTTCTGCTGTGGACCAAGTATTGTTTCCTTGAGATTTAGAACGGTAAAAGACTTCAACCCCAACCGGCGCTTTGGCGACGGAACCGCCAAATGCACTTGGGCTTCGGTTTTCTTTTCGGGTAAAAAACAAAAAGGTGTTGTCGGGCGATAAGGAGGCCGAGTATTCATCGCCTGGGGTGCATACACCACGAACAAAGCTGGGATTAAAATCGACCGATTTTTTAAACAGATCTTCTTTTTTCTTGAGTTCAGGCAAGGCAGATTTCACTTCTTCGTAATGGGAGTCTGAGATGTCATCTCGTTTTAAAAAGGTTTCCCAGGCGAGAATGGTTTGGCCATACTCCTTTTTTTCAAGCTGGGCTTTCCCAAGAAAATAGAACACATCTGGGTGGAGGCCAGGGCATTGTTCAGCAACCACCTTAAAATGCTCCAACGACTCCTCTTTCATGTTGTTGGTCCAGGTGCGGCGCCCCAATTCCCAAGCGGCGATGTAGTGGTTGGGTTCTAATTCTAAGGTTTTACGCAGCAGCATTCTAGCCTCACCTTGCACGTCTGACTTTAAGGCCTTTTTCAGTATTTTTTCGGCCTCTTTGTTGCTCAATTCAGGGCAGCCTTCCAAATTGACTTTCTGAGCGTGTATGGCGAAGAAGCTTAATAAAAAAGCAGCAGCAGCAAATAGATTTCGCATGAAAAGGATGCATTTTTTGCAGAAACCAAAAGTACAATTCAAATACCAATGAAACGGGGGGAGGCTCACAAAATTGCTTAAACAGGGTGTTGTGTATAAATCGAAATGCGGCCGGGCAACGCAGGTCGAAATTGCTGTTGAAGGTTGTTGGAGGATGCAGCAAACCTGAGTGGTATTGAATTTCAGGCACTTGTCTATTTTTTACCCATTTTTTTGTTCACAATATTAATTCCCCTACATTTGCACTCCGATTTTAAAGCCTGAATCCTTAGCTCAGTTGGCAGAGCACAACACTTTTAATGTTGGGGTCCTGGGTTCGAACCCCAGAGGATTCACACAACCGCCTTAGGGCGGTTTTTTTTTGCTTTCGATTTTGCTACCTTCGCGGTTGAACGATGATTGTACGTTAAACGCTGAATTGCATTATGAATCAAGATTTATTTTCTGTAAAACGCCAACTAAACACCCAATCTGGAGAGGTCTCATATTACAGTTTGAGAGCTTTAGAGGAGCAAGGATATTCCATTCAAACGCTGCCCTATTCCATTCGAGTATTGATTGAGAATGCATTGCGCAACTTTGATGGATTGCGTGTTACCGAAGAAAATGTACATACCTACTTAAATTGGAAGCCTGAGAAATCAGACAAAGATGTTCCCTTTATGCCCGCTCGGGTTCTGCTCCAAGATTTTACGGGAGTACCCTGTGTGGTTGACTTGGCGTCCTTGCGTGCAGAAGCTGGGCGCAAAGGAAAAGATGTTTCGAAAATAAACCCGTTGATTCCTGTGGATTTGGTTATAGACCACTCGGTTCAGGTGGAATATTTTGGAAGCAGCGATGCCTTGCAAAAGAACGTCGATCTTGAATTTGAGCGAAACGGAGAGCGGTATGAACTGCTTAAATGGGCTCAAAAAGCCTTTGACAACTTTACCGCAGTCCCCCCCGGCATGGGCATTTGCCATCAGGTTAACTTAGAATTTTTAAGCAAAGGGGTTTTGGTGCGCGACGGTGTAGCCTTTCCAGATTCTTGCTTTGGTACCGATTCGCATACGCCCATGGTAAATGGAATTGGAGTGGTGGCTTGGGGTGTAGGTGGAATTGAAGCCGAGGCCGCCATGCTGGGACAGCCTTCGTATTTTATTTTGCCTGAGGTGGTAGGTTTAAAATTAACAGGGAAAACCCCAGCAGGCGTTACGGCAACCGATGTGGTTTTAGCCATTACAGAGGCACTACGCAAACATGGAGTTGTAGGCAAATTCGTTGAGGTGTTTGGGGCTGGATTAGATGCTTTATCGGTACCCGACAGGGCTACCATTTCAAACATGTCGCCCGAATTCGGTTGCACCATCACCTACTTCCCAATTGATGGCCAAACCTTAGAATACATGAAGCGTACGGCACGTACAGACGAACAAGTTGATTTGGTGGAATCGTATTGCAAAGAAAATTTGTTGTGGAGAACCGGAAATGAAAACATCGCTTATTCTAGCCTAGTAGAACTGAACTTGTCGGATTTGGAGCCTGCCGTTGCCGGCCCAAAACGCCCTCAAGACCGAATCCTTGTTCGCAACCTTAACTCCAAGGTTCAAGAAATTTTAAAGGATAGCTTTCAACGGGCGTATGTTCCAGAAGGTTCTAGGCAAACAGATTTTGTGGAAGGACAACTGAAATCGGTCGCCGTGCAAGACGGTGAACATGCATTCCACCTTTCAGATGCATCGGTGGTGATTGCGGCCATAACCTCGTGCACCAACACCAGCAATCCCAGTGTGATGCTGGGCGCCGGTTTGGTGGCGAAAAAAGCCATTGAAAAAGGCCTGCAAGTGAAACCTTGGGTTAAAACCTCTTTGGCCCCAGGTTCAAAAGTGGTGACCAGCTATTTGACCAATGCGGGTCTGCTTCCTTATTTGGAACAGTTGAAATTCCACGTGGTGGGATATGGCTGTACCACCTGCATTGGAAATTCAGGGGCCTTACCTCCCCATGTTGCAAAAGCAGTGGAAGACCACGACCTGGTGGTTTCCAGTGTTTTGTCGGGGAATCGGAATTTCGAAGCCCGTGTACACCCACAGGTAAAAATGAACTTTTTGGCATCGCCTATGTTGGTGGTGGTTTACGCCATTGCAGGGAGAACCGACATTGATTTAACGACCGAACCGATTGGCGTTGACCAGCAGGGGCAGCCCGTTATGATGAGCGATATTTGGCCCAGCGATCAGGAAATTGCCGACATCCGAAATCAGGTGATTGTACCCGAAGATTACCGTGCCACCTATGCCACCGTTTTTGATGGCGATGCGGCATGGCAAGACTTGAAAGTGCCCGAAGGACAACTGTTTCAATGGAGTCCCAATTCGACGTACGTTAAAGAGGCCCCCTTTTTCCAAGGCATTTCAGAACAGCTGAACGACCCTAAAGATATTTTGGGCGGAAAGGTTCTGTTGATGTTGGGCGACAGCATTACCACCGACCACATTTCTCCGGCCGGTTCCTTCAAACCCGACAGCCCGGCTGGAAGCTACTTGATTGAACTTGGCGTTGAAAAGGGAGATTTTAATTCCTATGGAGCCCGCAGGGGCAACCACGAAGTCATGGTTCGAGGCACCTTTGCCAACGTTCGGATTAAAAACCAAATTGTTGAAAAAGAAGGCGGTTGGTCCTTGCACCAACCCAGCGGCGAGGTAAGCAGCGTGTATGAAGTTTCAATGCGGTACCAGCAAGAGGGAGTGCCCTTGGTGGTTTTAGGTGGAAAGGAGTACGGTTCCGGTTCCAGCCGCGACTGGGCGGCCAAAGGACCAAACTTGTTGGGAATAAAAGTGGTCATTGCCGAAAGCTACGAACGCATCCACCGCTCAAATTTGGTGGGCATGGGCGTATTGCCATTGCAGTTCCTTGAGGGGCAAAACGCCATGTCCTTGGGACTTTCTGGCTTAGAAACCTTCAGCGTTACAGGTATTAGCAGCGGACTTCAGCCTCAGCAGTTGTTGCAGGTAGAAGCCAAAAAGAACGATGGCCATGTAATTTCATTCCAAGCCTTGTCGCGCTTGGATTCTGAAATTGAAATTGCCTACTTCAAAAACGGCGGCATACTTCACTATGTGCTTCGGGACTTGCTGAAAAAGGCCTAAAAGCCAAAGGCAAGCAAGGAAATCTTGAGCAGTTCATTTAGACGCTGTTGTTTAAGGAACAACATTGAATTCGATGATGCTCAAGTACGATATGTTGGTTTGGGGGGTTAAAATGCTTCCCGCTGGCAGCCACATTGGGAAGGTAAAGTTTGGATTCACACTTGATGTTGCGTTAAAGGTATTGGTCAAGTAGGCAACAGGCAAAACAACTGGACTGCCATTGATTAGAAAACGGGCGATTCCGTCAAATCCACGGTTTCCATTAAAAACGTGGTTGTACGAATTTGCTCCACTGGCAAAAGGAGCTCCCCCGTTGTAAGCAAGGGCTTCAATTTTCCATACTTTATTGGCGGGAACAGTGCTTGCGGTGGAAACCAGCAAAACCTGATTGAATTGAAGGCTTCCCTGAGCGAAAACCGAATTTAGAGGCCCAATGAGCAGGCAAAATAACGTTGGGAGCAAGAGTCTGGGCATTGTTTTAAGGTTTTAAAGAGATTGCATGGCAAAGCTAAGGTATGTTGGCCGTCTGCACAACCGTCGATTCATGTATTCCACCTTGCAAGCTATTCCAAGCCTACGTACCTTTGAAGCATGCCAACAAGCCCAGACCTGCCAGAGCGCTTTTACCGATGGCTTAGCTTAGAGCAAGGGCTTAGCGACAACAGCCTGCAAGCCTACAACCACGACCTAAGGTTGTGGCTGCGGTTTTTGGAACGGCAGAACATGGATGTATTGCAAGCCGATGTACCTGAATTGCAGCAGTTTTTGGCCGAACTCCACGACCTGGGCATCTCAGCTCGAACACAGGCCCGATTCATATCGGGATTGCGTGCCTTTTACCGGTTTTTGCGGCAAGAAAAACTCTGCGAACGCGACCCCAGTACCGAGGTGGATATGCCAGAACTATCAAAGCCCCTACCCCATTACCTGGAAATTCATGAGGTGGACGCCCTGCTTAAAATTGTGGATCGAAGCAAGCCAGAGGGAATCCGCGAGTATGCCATCTTTCAATTGCTGTATGCCTGCGGTTTAAGGGTTTCCGAATTGGTCAACCTAACCTGTTCTCAACTGTATTTTGACGATGAATTTATTCGCGTCATTGGAAAAGGCGATAAGGAGAGGCTGGTGCCCATTGCCGATTCGGCGGTTTTGGCCATACAGCACTACCTTGATACCGTTCGGTTGGGCATTCCCAGCGCAAACGGCCACAGCGACACCTTGTTTTTGAATCGCCGAGGCAAAGGATTGTCTCGGCAATGGGTGTTTTTAAGCCTAAAAAAATACCTGGCACTGGCGGGAATACGCAAGAATATTGGGCCCCACTCCCTAAGGCATTCTTTTGCAACCCATTTGATTGAAGGGGGCGCCGATTTGCGGGTGGTTCAAGAATTGCTGGGGCATGCCTCGATCAGCACCACCGAAATTTATACCCATTTAGACCGAAGCTTTATCAAAGAACAGCTTATTCAATTTCATCCATGGAACCGGTAAAACCCTTAGACGCTTCGGCAGTAAGCAAGGCAAAGGCCTTTGTAATCCGGCAAATGGAAATGCAACCCCAGCCTTCGCTGATGTTTCATAATTTAAAGCATACCACCGAAGTTGCTGCCACTGCCTATCGGTTGGGGCAAATGGAAAACCTAAGCAGCAGCGATTTGGTTTTGCTTCAAGTGGCGGCCTGGTTTCACGATTTAGGGTATTTAAGTTCCTACATCGGACATGAGGAAAGCAGTGCAGGCATGGCCCAAGAATTTCTGGAGGAACTGCAAATGCCAATCGATGGCATTCAGCGCGTCATGGATTTGATTGCAGCAACCAAATTCAACCAAATTCCTGAAACCGAATTGGAAAAAATACTCGTAGATGCCGATCGAGCCAACATGGGCAGCCGAGAATTTCTGCAAAGGGGTGAACTGCTCAGGCACGAATGGAAAGTGTACTTATCGAAAACCTACACCGATATTGAGTGGTTGGAGCATCAATTGAATTACATACAAACCACCTTATTTCATACCGAATCGGCCAAGCACCTATTTGAAGAAAACCGGCAATTCAACATCGGTGCACTTCAAAATGCATTGGGAGCCAAGCGGTTAAAGCGACAACAGGAGTTTCATTTTCGTTGGCCTAGGCAATGGGTACGCGAGGGAAAAGGACTGCTTAGGTCGTTGTTTTTGGGCATTTTGATTGCCATAACCATGAACGTAGCGGTGTTGGGTTCTGAATGGCGGGCGTTTACCCAAGGGCTGTTGAGTGGAATACTGATTGGGCTGATTTTACGCTGGGGCGACAAACCTTTTGACAGGTACATCACGCGAAAATTTAATTTCCCTACCACCTTGGCCTTGGGAACCGGCCTGCTGTTGAGTTTGTTTATTGGAGCCGAAATTTTCACCTTGACCTATGTTCAGTACTTTGAACGTGGGCAATGGGTAATTTCGAAGGACTTTTTGCAACCCAGCTTGTATTTAGGCTTGGCTTGGAATGCCTTTTTACTGAGTTTGATATTGAATATCATCAAACTTACATCGAGAATTATTGGGCCACAGATATTTTGGAGTTACCTGCGCGGAAAATACCACAAACCTGTTGGGGAAGAACGCATCTTCATGTTTATAGATTTAAATTCAAGTACGGGCATGGCCGAGACCATGAGCTTGGAGAAATACCATTCCCTGCTCCGGAATTTCTTTAATTCCTTGTCGGGGCCTGTGTCGAGGTTCAACGGAGAAATTTATCAATATGTAGGAGATGAAGCGGTAATAACCTGGCCCATGAAAGAAGGACTGAAGGGAGCCAACTGCTTGCGGTGTTACCATCGAATTGTGCAAACCGTAGAGCGGCAACAGCGGTTTTACATTCGAAAGTATGGATTTATGCCCGACTTTAAAGTGGCCATACATGGGGGTTGGGTGATTGCCGGAGAGATTGGCAAAACCAAAGCCGACATCGTATTTCATGGCGATGTAATGAACACCACCGAACGGATTTTGCAGCAATGCCGGAACATGGGGCAGCGCTTGCTGATGTCGGAATACATTGCCAAGCGGCTTGATTTTCCGGCTCCAATGCAGGCGGTTTTTGTAGATACCTTGGTGTTGAAAGGAAAGAAAAAAAGCATCGGGGTTTATACCGTATCGACCCAAACCCTGGGCTTTAGAAAAACAACGGCGGCCGATGCGGAGGAAGGCGCTGAGCGGCAGGGATTGCAACGGCAGTGAGCGAAGCCGGCAGGCGCAGGGGCCAGGTTGGCGCGGCGACCAGGGGGAGCCCCGCCAGCCTGAAGCCCCTGCCCCTGCAGGCAAGTGAGCTACAGTGGAAAGCCCGCGGCCGCCCCACTCTTCTGCTGCAAAGTGCCTTAAAACCACTTGCCTTGCATTATTCAACATTAAACCCTATATTTGCCGTCCAATTTTAAACGGAAAAACACATTTTCATGAATCAGTACGAATCGATGCTCATCCTAACCCCCGTGTTAAGCGATGAGCAGCTTCGGGAGGCCGTTGATCGCTACAGAACTTTGCTGAAAGACAACGGTTGTGAAGTCATTAATGACGAATCCTGGGGCCTACGCAAATTAGCTTACCCGATCCAAAAGAAGTCGACCGGGTTTTATCAATTGTTTGAATTTAAAGCCGATCCGGCTTTTATTGACCAATTGGAATTAACGTATCGCCGCGACGAGCGCATTATTCGCTTTGGCACCTTCCGTCAGGACAAGCATGCCATTGCCTTTAGTGAAAAACGTCGGGGCAAACTTTCAGGTAAATCTTAATTTGCAGAAACATGAGCACCAACATTGACGTAAATCAAAAAGAGGGAAACCAAAGCGAAATTCGCTATTTGACTCCCCCGCCCATTGAAGTGAGCAACACTAAATATTGCCGGTTCAAGAAATTAGGAATTAAGTACATCGATTACAAAGACCCTGATTTTTTGCTCCGTCTGGTAAACGAACAAGGCAAATTGCTGCCGCGCCGCATTACTGGAACCTCTGTTAAATACCAGCGCAAAGTGGCCCAAGCTGTGAAACGCTCACGCCACATGGCCCTGATGCCTTATGTTGCCGACCTTTTAAAATAAGAAGCCATGGAAATCATTTTGAAAAAAGACGTGGAGCACGTTGGTTTTGCCAACGAAATTGTAAAGGTTCGTGCAGGCTATGCTAGAAACTTCTTAGTGCCAAGCGGTTTGGCTGTAATGGCAACCGATTCGGCCCGAAAAGTGCATGCCGAAAACATGCGTCAACAGGCGCACAAAGCAGAGCGGGTATTGACCGATGCAAAAGACTTGGCAGCTCGTTTGGCCGAGTCAAACGTAAAGGTGGGTGCCAAAGTAGGAAGCGATTCCGAAAAAATCTTCGGATCTATAAACACCATTATGTTGGCAGATTCTTTGCTGAAAGCGGGGATTTCTGTTGAACGCCGTCAGTTGAAAATCAAAGAAGAAAACATACGCACCATTGGCACCTACCGGGCCAGTGCTTTGCTTCACAAAGAAGTAAGCGTGGAGTTCGACTTCGAGGTGGTCGCTGAATAAACCAAATTGCATATCCAAAGCGCCTTCGGGCGCTTTTTTTTTGCCCGCGCATGAAAATAATCTCTTACAACGTCAACGGAATCCGGTCGGCCCTTAACAAAGGGCTGCTCGAATGGCTCCGCACAGAAAATCCAGATGTGCTTTGCCTGCAAGAATTAAAAGCCATGGAAGAGCAGGTCGATTGGACAGCGCTAAAAGAAATGGGCTACCACATATACTTGAATCCGGCCCAGAAAAAGGGCTATAGCGGGGTGGGCATATTATCGAAAATGCCGGCCGATCGGGTTGTTTGCGGAATGGGAATTGAGCAACACGATGCAGAGGGCCGGGTTATTCGGGCCGATTTTGCAGGCCTTACGGTGGTGAGCGTGTATTTTCCCAGTGGAACATCGGGGGCTGAACGGCAGGATGTGAAATACATTTTTTTAGCGGATTTTCGGCAATGGGCCTCCACATTGGTACAAGAGCGGGCAGCGGTACTGATTGCGGGCGATGTGAACATTTGCCACCAAGAAATGGACATTCACAACCCGGTTTCGAACAAGAACAGCACGGGGTTTTTGCCCGAGGAACGGGCTTGGGTCGATGCCTTTTTGAATGCGGGTTGGGTGGATAGTTTTCGGGCGCTGAATCCGGACTTGCAGCAGTATTCCTGGTGGAGTTTCCGGGCCAATGCCCGGGCCAACAACAAGGGCTGGAGAATTGATTATCAATTCGCAACACAGGCTCTGAGGCCGCGGCTCAAGGCGGCAGGCCTACTGCAGGAGGCCACGCATTCAGACCATTGCCCTACGGTGGTTGAGATTTCGGCGTTTTAAAGCAGGTTCATTGTGGGCGGCTGCGGGCTTTCGCAGGTAGTACGCGGTTGCCGGGCAACTGCCCAGCGGCCTTGCGCGGGCTCCCAAGGTCGCCTGCGCGGCACGCGGGCAGTAACCCGCCACCCTTGCGCGCTACCTTGCTCAATCCCTGCCGCAGGCCGATTCATTAAATACACCCACTTCAAATTGCTAACATGTCCGTTTTTTTTTGCAGATTTGATTTACACCCTAAAAAAAGCCCCCATGAAAAACCTATGTATTGTTGGATTGTTGTCCCTGACTTTCGGATTAACCCGTGCACAAAAGGTGTTTTCGGTTGATTATGAAAACCAAGCCGATGTAAAGATTTTTGCCGTTAAATACGAAAACCAAGCCGACCTCAAGGTTTTTAAGGTGAAATATGAAAACCAAGCCGGAAGCAACGACGGCAAATGGTTTTTTACCCAATATTCAAACCAGGCAAAAAAGAAAGTGTATTTCGTTAAGTATGAAAACCAAGCCGATTTAAAGGTCTTTTTTGTTGATTATGAAAATCAAGCAGGCTGGAGAAATTCGGCGAAAAAGAGCCTGATGTACTAGGCTTCGCGGAATCATGAAAATTCAGCCGCAGCTTTAAACTGGCTTGCTGCTAAGCCCATCGATTCATTCTGCGATTTGAGGGCCTAGAACCCCACAACCACCCTAGTCGTCCAGCCCTGACTTAGCTGCAAAAAATACACCCCCGCCGGCAGGCCTTCTAGGTTTACCGATTGGCTTTCTTGCTCTACCCTACCCGATTTCCATTCCCTTCCCAAGGCATCTCTTAAACAGTATGTCTGCCCAATGCCCGCCGCCTCTACATTTAAAACAAAGCGGTCGGCAGCGGGATTTGGAGCCACTTGTCCCCAGAGTTCAGGCAGCTCTGCCTGCCCCAGCCAGCTGTCGGAACACAGGCTGCCTGTTCTGCGCTCGTCGTACTGAAACATGGCCCATTCCGGACCTTGCCCCGGCCCCAAATCAAAGGCAAAAGCCCGACCGTAGTTCGACTGAAAGTTTGGGTACTTGGTGTGTCCGGCCACAATCACGGCGTCCCTGCGCCCATCTCCGTTCAGGTCGCCCACCACCGGAGCCGCGCCCACTTCCATGGTATCGCCGTACAAAGCCCCCAGGTCCACCACAAACAACTCTTGCCCTGTGTTGCCCTGCAAACCCACAAAATGTCCGCCGGTGGTTCCAAAAAGCACATCGGGCAATCCATCGTTGGTTACATCGCTCAAAGCGGCTCCTCGAAAACTGCTGCCATAGCCGGGTATGGTATAGGCCCATTGCTGCTGCCCCAAGGTATTCAGGGCGTACATTCGATATCCACCGCCAAAAACCAGTTCGCAAGACCCATCACCATTCAAATCGGCCACCGAAACGGGAGAGCCAACATAGCCCACTGCATCAAAGGTCCATAAAACCGCACCTGTGCTGCCCTTCAAAGCCCAGAGCCGGCCGCTGTAATCGCCCAGCACCAGGTCGGGAGCTCCGTCGGAATCCAAATCGGTAACCGCGGTGCCGTGGTACACGTAATCGTTTACCGGCCGAGTCCAAAGCGTTTGCCGGCTGAGCCCATCGTAGGCATACACCTGGCTGTTTCCTGAAAAATTCCAGGTAGCCACCACAATGTCTAAGCGCCCATCGGCGTTCAAATCGACCAAGGTGGGCGCGGTTTGCACCCAGGAATTCACATCAACGGCAATTTCCCATTTTACCGCCCCGTTTTGGGGATTGATGCAGAGCAGGTAGCCTCCAAACTGACCGTGCAGCAGTTCCGGCAATCCGTCTCCGTCCACGTCGCCCAGGGTGGGTGGTGAGTCGGACCCGCGGGTAGGGGTTGACCATTTTAATTGTCCGTTGTTGGCATCGAAGCAAAAGGTGGTGGGGTTGCAGGAAGAAGCCAAGACCAGGTCCAATTGCCCATCACCGTCCACATCGGCCAGCAGGGGAGCGGTATCGTTGCAGCCTTCGGCAAATCCTGCGGCATTGAACGACCAGCGCAAGCTTCCCGAAGAATTTAAGGCATACAGCATGCCGTCGTTTCGGTAGCAGCCAAAAAAAGCCTCGGGCCGTCCGTCTCCGTCCACATCGGCCAAAGCCGTCTGTCCAAAGGCATTGTCTTGGGTATCAAAGGTCCAGAGCAAATTGGGGGTTTGGGCAGAAAGCACACTACAGAAAAACAGCGCAAGGCCAACAAAAAGATAATGCATTCCAAGGGTGATTAGAGTTCTAAAGTAGGTAAAAATGGGGATTGGGGGCTTAGAAATGCACTCCGCATTCGTTCTATTGTGGTGTTCAATGGCAACTCAATGACCGGACCGGTAACTTTGAACCTTGGGAACAAGAACATAAATTATGTTTGGGGATATTTTTTGTGGCTTTTCGGGTCGGTGGGGTTGTGGTATTCGGGGTGGCGGCATTCGGGGTGGCGGCATTCGCGGTCGCGAGGGGCTGCACCCCTCGCTGGGGTATTACGCCCTTTCAGGGCTGGGAGCCGCCCGCGCCCGGGATCGAGGCGGCATGAAGGCGGTGGCGGGCGCTTGCCCCCGGACGAGGAGGCGACCAGGGGGAGCCACCGCAGGCCGATGGGGCAAGCAGCCCGGCAGCAACTGAATACAGCCGAGAGCCCGAATTGGCGCCCAAAAAATCCCATTTACCATGAACAGCCTATAAATCTTGAATAGCCTTTGTACCCTGGCCTGCCTATGAAATCATGGACCAAGGGCCCTGGCTGCGCTCCCGGGCCTGCAAATAGCGCAACAGGTTGGCGTGCTGGGGGTCAAGCAAATCCGGGTCGCGCTCTACGATGTGCCAAACCGCCTGCCGAGCTTGCTCCAACACGGGAGCGTCTTCCAACAAACTGGCCAGCTTGAACTGCATTTCTCCGCTCTGCCGGGTCCCCTCTAAATCGCCCGGACCACGCAACTCCAAATCCTTTTCAGCAATCTTGAACCCATCGTTCGTGGCCACCATTACCGCCATGCGCTCCCTTGCTTCGGTGCTCAACTGCCGCCCCGTTAGCAAAATGCAGTACGATTGGTCGGCCCCCCGCCCTACCCGACCGCGCAGCTGGTGCAGCTGACTCAGACCAAAACGCTCGGCACTCTCAATCACCATAACCGAGGCATTCGGCACGTTCACCCCCACCTCGATCACCGTGGTGGAAACCAAGACTTTGATGTGCCCTTTCACAAATCGAGCCATGGCGTTTTCCTTGTCGGCCGACTTCATTTGCCCATGCAGTACGTCGGCCGGAATGTCGGGCAGGTGTTGCTTGAACACCTCGAATCCCTCCAACATGTTTTTGTAGTCCAGCTTTTTCGACTCGTCAATTAAAGGGTACACCAGGTAAATTTGCCGGCCCGCCTCTACCTGCTGCCGAATAAACCGGTACACCTCTTGCCGAACCTCTTCGCCTTTGTGTATGGTTATAACGTTCTTTCGGCCCGGGGGCAGCTCGTCGATCACCGATACGTCCAAATCGCCGTACAAGGTCATGGCCAAGGTGCGGGGTATGGGCGTGGCGGTCATAACCAAAACATGGGGAGGCGTAAAACGGGCTTTTTCCCAAAGTCGGGCCCGCTGCGCCACCCCAAACCGATGCTGTTCATCGATGATGGCCATGCCCAGGTTATGGAACTGCACCTCTTGCTCCAACAAGGCGTGGGTGCCCACCAACAGTGAAATTTCGCCCTGCTGCAATGCCGCATGCAGCTTAGTACGCTCGGCCTTTTTTGTGCTGCCCGTAAGCAAACCCACCCGAATGCCCAGGGGCGCCAAAAGCTGAGATATGCCTAAAAAATGCTGCTGGGCCAGAATTTCGGTGGGGGCCAGCAAGGCGGTTTGATAGCCGTTGTCATGGGCCATAAGGGCGGTGAGTACGGCCACTACGGTTTTTCCGGAGCCCACATCGCCTTGAAGCAAGCGGTTCATTTGCCGGCCCGATTTTACATCGGCGCGAATTTCTTTTAATACCCGCTTTTGGGCCTGAGTAAGGGAAAAGGGCAGGTGCTGTTCGTAAAAGGTATGAAAGGCCGGCCCCAACTGGGGCAAGGGAATGCCGGGCTGAGCGGTTTGGTTGCGGGCTTTGGTTTGCAGCATGCGAAACTGGGCCATAAACAGCTCTTCGAACTTGAGCCGAAAGCGGGCCGATTGCAGGGCCTGGCTGTCGGGCGGAAAATGAATCCAGCGAAAAGCCTGGTCGCGCCCAATTAAGCCATAGCGGCTTAGCACGGCCTCGGGCAGGTTCTCGGGTATGGGAGCCGGCAAGCCATCGATGATTTGCTTGAGCAATTTGCCAATGCCTTTGGGGTCTAAACCGGCTTTGCGCAGTTTGTCGGAGCTGGGGTACATGGGGCTTAGGCCCGGTTGCAGCTGCTGCCCCGGCTGCATGATTTCGAAGTCGGGATGCGACATGCCCGGTTGGCCTTTGTAAAAAATGGGCTTTCCGGCAACAATCAAAACCTGTCCGGGCTTCAGCTTTTCGTCCAGCCAGGCCATGTTGCCGAACCAGGTTAGTTCCATGCTGCCGCTTTTGTCGCGCAAATGCACGGTAAAGCGTGATTTTCCCTGACCGGGCAGCCATTCTTTGTGTTCAATGGCTCCGATGGCCTGCACATAAGGCATGGATTCGCTGATGAGTCCAATGGGTTGAAACCGGGTGCGGTCTAAGTAGCGAAAGGGAAAATGCGTTAAGGCATCGGCAAAGCTGTGCAGGCCCAAGTCTTTGGACAAGAGAGCGGCCTTGTTGGGTCCGCAGCCCTTTAAGTACGCCAACGATGTAGATAAATAATGACCTTGCACGAATTTGATACTTGGGCTTGATGGCCGGAAAAAATCAATGTACCTTGCAGCGATGTACTCGGTATTTTTACAAAGTTAATGGTTTCAGCGTTTATTTGCAGGTGGGCATGGGGGCTTGTGGCTCTGCTGGGTTTTGGGGTTTTATCGGCCCAAGACACCCTAAGGATTTATTTTAGGTCGGATTCGGCAGTGCCCTTGAATGCCGAGGTTTTGGAGGAATGGAAGGAAGTAGGCGGCGTTTTTGAATTGCTTGGGCATACCGACCAAAAGGGCCCGGAGGCCTACAACCTTCGGTTATCAAAGCGGCGCATTGCCGCCGTGCGGGCCTTGTTGCAGCCCCAAGAGCCAAGCTGGTATGAGGGCAAGCAAATTACGGAGAGGGCCTTGGGTGAGGCTCGGCCGGTGTCGCAGAACGATGCCTTGAACCGCAGGGTAGAGATTGTGGTGAAAAGGCCTGTTGCCCCGCCGCAGGTGTTAAATCCCCCGCGCAAGGGCTGTCAGGCGCATTTTAGCGGAGGCATTTTGGGCAACTACCCTTTGCCCGACTATGTGGATGTGATTTTTGATTCGAATGCCCGGGCCAGCGAATGGGTGGGCGAAGGCGAGTATCCAATCAACCGGCTGGCCTTTCCGAACTCGGTCGAAAACACCTTTGACGGCATAGCGGCCGACAAAGGCACCCGGGTGATTTTGTATGAGAAGGAGCATTTTCAGGGGCGTGTATTGGCCGATTTGGAGGGTCCTTTTGTGTTGACGAACGTAATTTGGGCGGAGATTCCGGCGATGGAGTCGCATGCCTTGAGGGCGCATCCGGTGTTGGACAGTTTGATACCCAGGAGCCGTAGGCGGTATTCGACGGAGGACATGCATGCCTGGTCGTTTGGGTCGGTCAAGGTTATTTGTTCCGAACCGTAGGGGCAGACCTTGCGTCTGCCCCGTCTGCCCCGTCTGCCCCGTCTGCCCCGTCTGCCCCGTCTGCCCCGTCTGCCCCGTCTGCCCCGTCTGCCCCGTCGGGGAAAATTCCAATGGTTCAAAATAACCATGGAAAAATTAGCCACGAATGCACGAATGGTTGAACTCGGGGCTAAATTGTCGGTGCCCCTGTAAGCCACAACCCCAAAAACGCGGTGGAACGGGCAGCCACGAATGCACGAATGGTTGAACTCGGGGCTGAATTATA